>ERZ761607.303-NODE-303-length-96054-cov-17.365139_pt1 | contig 96054 bp, 86 predicted proteins | sample MGYA00511164_ERZ761607 | MGnify/ENA primary metagenome ERZ761607 (study PRJEB28899, sample SAMN02445080) | bioreactor sludge metagenome | biome: EBPR sludge | place: Australia: Brisbane, Thorneside Wastewater Treatment Plant | collected 2011-06-22 ...
GCGGGTATTCGCAGGTCATCCCGATGGAAGATTTCAACCTCCATCTCACCGGCGATATCCACGCCATCACTGCCGCACATAACCTAGTCGCCGCCGCATTGGATGCGCGTGTGATGCACGAGAAAATGCAGGATGATGAAAAACTCTTCAACGCGCTCTGCCCGCTGGACAAGAAAGGCAACCGCAAGTTCTCGCCCACCATGCTCCGCCGCTTGAAGAAACTCGGAATTAGCAAGACCAACCCCAACGATCTGACTCCCGAAGAGCGCTCGCGCTTCGCCCGCCTCGACATCGATGAGAAGACCATCACCTGGCGGCGCGTGATCGACATCAACGACCGCTTCCTGCGTGAAGTGGAAGTCGGTCGCGGCAAGGACGAAGCCGGTCACGAACACATGTCCGGCTATGACATCACCGTCGCTTCCGAGATCATGGCAGTGCTCGCACTGACCACATCGCTTGAAGACATGCGCGACCGCTTCGGCAAAATGGTCGTCGCTACCAATAAGCAGGGTGAAGCTGTCACCGTGGAAGACCTCGGCGTGGCTGGCGCGGTGACCGTCCTAATGAAAGATGCCATCAAACCGAACCTGATGCAGACCCTCGAAGGCACCCCCGCCACGGTTCATGCCGGACCGTTTGCCAACATCGCGCATGGACAGTCCTCCATCATCGCGGACATGATCGCGCTCAAACTGGTCGGCAAAGACGGCTTTGTCGTCACCGAATCTGGTTTCGGCGCAGACATCGGCATGGAAAAATTCTTCAACATCAAATGCCGCTACTCCGGTTTGATCCCGCAGGTCGTGGTACTGGTTGCCACCGTCCGCGCGCTCAAGATGCACGGCGGCGGACCAAAGGTTGTGGCTGGGAAACCGCTCGCCCCCGAATACACCGACGAGAATCTTGACCTGCTCCGCGCTGGTCTGCCGAACCTTGAACGCCACGTTCAAAACGCGCTCAAGTTCGGCGTGAACGTCGTTGTGGCAGTCAACTCCTTTGCGACCGATACCAAAGCCGAAGTGGAACTGATCCGCGATGCTGCGCTCAAGATGGGCGCAATGGATGCAGTCGTCTCCACACACTGGTCGGATGGCGGAAAGGGCGCCAAGGCGCTGGCAGAAGCGGTTGTTAAAGCGGCAAAGAAACCCAGCAACTTCCAATTCCTGTATCCGCTGGAGAAGTCCATCAAGGAAAAGATCGAGACCATCGCAACCGAGATCTATCGCGCCGACGGTGTGGACTACACCCCGGAAGCCGAAGAACAGATCGCGCGCTACACCCGCCTCGGCTTTGACAAACTTCCCATGTGCATGGCAAAAACCCATCTCTCGTTCAGCACCGATGCGACCAAGAAAGGCGCGCCCACCGGCTTCCGCATCACGGTACGCGAGATCCGCGCAAGCGTTGGTGCAGGCTTCCTGTACCCCATCCTTGGTGATATGCGCACCATGCCCGGTCTGCCCACCCGACCGGTCTTCTATGATGTCGATGTCGACCTGAAAACCGGAAAAGTCCTCGGCTTGTTCTAGCCATTTCAAAAATGTTAGTGAGAACCGCTCTATTTGGGACATATGTCCTGATAGAGCGGTTTTTATCAGTACAGATAGGCTATGGGAAAAAAACCCGTCACTATATATAATTCGCACCATGAACTTTGATTCTTTGACTTTGACCGATCAACGCAACCGGGCAAAAAGCCGGGAAATCAACGCATCGGACCTCGCCGCAGCCTGCTACCAGCAAATCGAGCGACTCAACCCGATACTGAATGCGTTCATTACCGTCGTGCCACCTTATCAAGGTGAGCTGCCCAACAGTGGAAGCACTCCGTTATATGGCATTCCAATCGCGGTCAAGGACTTGTATTACACAAAGGGGATTCGTACCACGGGCGGCTCCAAATTTTTTACAGACTTTATTCCCAGCGAGGACGCCTTCGTTCTGCAAAAACTTAAGAAAGCCGGTGTACAGATCGTTGGCAAGACCAACACGCACGAAATCGCACTCGGTGTAACGAATAACAACCCGCACTTTGGGGCATGCCGCAATCCGTGGGATATCACTCGCACCCCCGGCGGCTCTTCCGGCGGCAGTGCGGTTGCTGTTGCAACTGGCATGGCTTTGGCGGCACTTGGGACAGATACGGGCGGTTCGATCCGCATTCCAGCGGCGTTATGCGGCGTGGTGGGGCTCAAACCCACCTACGGGCGCGTCAGCCTTCGTGGGATCATGCCACTCTCCTGGAACCTCGACCACGCCGGCCCCATCACCCGCAGAGTGGAAGATGCCGCACTCATGCTGCAAGTAATGGGCGGGTATGACGAACAGGACCCCGCCTCCGTCAAAACACTGCCCGGAGATTATTCCAGCCACCTGACCGATTCGATGAAAGAGCGCAAAGTGGCGCTGGCAGTTGGCTCATTCATCGAAGAAGTCAGCGACCCGGAGATTTTGGAAGCGGTGATCAAAGCCGCGAAAGTGCTGGAAGAACAAGGGGTCGTTATCACTGAAGTCAATGTGGATTTTCTGCGGGAAGCCGCACAAGCCAATGCCTTAATGACCCAGGCAGACGGCGCTGCGTTCCATCGCGAACGCTTGGAGGAACATCCTGATTGGTTCGGCGCAGACGTGCGTCAACGATTGGAAACGGGAGCGGGATTCACTTCCAGCGAGTATGCGCTTGCAAGGCGCACACAGGCTGAAGTCAAGCGACAATGCGAGATCTTGTTCGAACAATATGATGTTTTGATGCTCCCTACCGTCCCCATCTCTGCCCCTGTGCTCGAAGGGGAAAACGCCATCGAACGCGCCAGATTGTTGACCCGCTTCACCTCGCCCTTCAACCTGACGGGGCTTCCAGCCCTCTCTATCCCGTGCGGATTCACGAAAGAAAACCTGCCCATCGGCTTGCAGATCGTATCACGAGCATGGAATGAGTCGGGGGTGCTGCGTGCGGGGTACGCCTACCAACAGGCGACCGACTGGCACAAGATCAAGCCACAACTAAAACAAGAGGCAGAGTAATCTCTGCCTCTTGTTTTGTATTTTAGTTGCCGTACTTTCGTAAAACCCTAAGAAAGACATCTTTATCTTCTGGCAGAATCTCCAGCAATTCAAAACCCACGCGATAGAGATTCGGCAGAATCTCGTCGATCTTGCACCATTTGGTGCGGGCAAGAAAAACGATGTAGGGAACGGTCCCCAGATCTGGAGTGAGTTCGAGGCGCATGTAGTAATCTTTGTTGAGCGGCAGTGGTGCAACGGTTTCGAGCCGTAGACCAATTGAACTGACCTCAACCATGTGACCGAGGATTTCCCCTGTATCATCGTTCAGGACACGCATGTAAAAAGAAATGTTTTTACGAGGAGTGGTGCGTCGTTCCGGCATGGGTACCTCTGCTTTCGAGTCAATTCCAAAAAATTTAATTCATTATACATTTGATGTCGGTTTTTGTTACTCGTACTTAAGTGCCATAACGGGAATCATGTTTGCTGCCCGCAAAGCGGGATACAAACCAGACAACATACCTATCAAGGTGGAAAATGCCAGGACAAAAACCGGCAGCCAAAGCGGAGTATAAACCGCCACACTCGGAGGGATGCCGCCTTGCGAAGCGGCTTGCTGCGCAAGATAGACCACCGCCACCACGTTCAACATTTGCCCCAATAACCACCCTGTTAGCACACCACCCAGCCCGCCGATGAAACCAATGCCAGCCGCTTCTCCCAGAAAGAGACTCAGCACATCGCGGTTGGTCGCACCGACGGCTTTCATCAAGCCGATCTCGCGGGTGCGCTCCAAAATAGACATTGCCATGGTGTTCGCAATACCGATGGCTGCCACCAGCAAAGCAATTGCCCCCACGCCACCCAGAACCACCTGCAGAATGGAATAAAAATTATTGATACCCTGCACGAAATCCAGCATGGTATTGGCTTGATAGCCCATCGCGATGATCTGGTCGCGGACTTCGAGCGTGCGGTCGGCGTTTTCTACGCGCACAATTACTTCGTTGTATCCGGTTTTGTTGTAGTTGATGCGTGTCCCGTTTGACCACTCATTCATGGATTTGACCAGGTCAAGCGGCAGGTACATGGAAAAGTCGGCTTCAGAACCGGACTCTGCAAGCACACCTGCCACACGCAGGCTGTAATTCTTGCGGATCTCATTTCCCTGATCGTCATACTTTACAAGCGTGATCTGAATTTGTTGATCGTACAGATCCGGCGGCGGGGGCAGTTCCTGCCCCGGGCGTAGATACGGGTCCATGAAATTTTGAGCGACCATATAGCCGATGACAACCGTGGATCGCGACAAGGCAGTTGTCCCTTGTTGGGTTTCATATCCAAAATCCACCAGATCATTCGTCCCCACGCCGTAGATGCCGCTATATCCCTGCATTTTTTTATAACTTATGAAGGCATTGGCATACATATAATCACGCGGAATGACGACCGTCACGCCGGGAATGGCGCGCAATTCCTCCAGCGCGGCATTCGTAAGCAACTTGATATCCTGATTCGAGCCTCCACTTCCCCCGCCACCACCGCCCATACCAGGACCTGCCATGTACATTTCACCACCATAAGCAGGCATGACGTAGATCTGGCTCAGATCGCCAATGCCATAAAGTTGCTCATTGGCATTCATTTGCAAGCCAATGGCCAAGGAAACCAGAATCACCACTGCGCCGGTGCCGATCACCACGCCAATCGCCGTCAAGCCGACGCGGGCTTTCCGTCGGCTGAGATTATTAATCACAAGGCCGATGAGGTCGGAAAATTTCATGGAGTTGAACTATCCGCCTCCGCCACCACCACCGGGAACGGGCATGAATTCTCCTTCGGTGGGCGGCATCGCTTCCGGCGAGGATTCGGCTGGGGCGCTGTCTAAACCAAAAAGTCCGAGAATGAAGCGCCAGGCTTTTTGCAGGAACGTCTCCTCCAGGACCGGTTCAAACCCGGGGTCTATCGGGAAATTCGGGTCGGGCGTCGGTTCGATAAATCCTTCTTCGACGGTCACTGCGATGGTCTTTTCGATGGTTCGTTCCTGATTAAAGTCGTCAGTGTAATCAATGGTAAAGGTCAACTCGACCGGTCCGGAAATTTCGGGGAACAAGGTTGCATCCAGCGTAAAGTACCCGCCTGCATCCAATGCGCCGACGAGCGATGTGCCGTTCTCGACCATGCCGCTATCCGTAGTGATCGTGATGTTCCCGAGTACTGCCGTCCGTTTTCCGAGGTTCACCACTTGAATCGGCAAGGCGGCGGGCTGTCCGGCAAACAACATATCCAACGGTCGATAAAAACTAATATCCAAATTCGGCAGGCTGTACACCAGCAGCGTGATCACCTGTTCATCGTTGACCACTTCTCCCTTGTCGTTCAAATATGAGAACGTGACCTTCATGGGATATGCGCCGGGGTTGGTCGAAACATTTACGATCAATTCCTGCGAAGCCTGTACAGACCCGCCCGCGCCCATATCGCCCAGAGATTGGACGTTGGACGTGCCCACTGGTGCAAAGTTGGTGAATTCTCCGCTGCCGCCAGAGACCCCGCCCGGTTGGGGTGTGCCTCCGCTGCTGCCCGCGCCGCCCCCGCCGACGATCATGGTCACACGCTGGGCTTTTTCGTTGCCCACATTTTGAACGGTCATCACCAGATTAAATTGCGATCCGGGTTGAAGTGGATCGATGGAGGTGCCGTATGAAGTAATGATCAATTGCCCGCTTCGGACTCCGGTGGGAGTGGCGGTGTTATAGACGCCTGTTCCTCCGCCGCCGCCTGTTACGGGTACGGTCAAAGTGAACTTATCAGAGTAGGTTGTACCTTTGTCATCGTAGTAGGTCAGGGTTACATCAATGGTGACGACGGTTTTTCCATACAGCGACCCGTTCGAGATGAAGCGCTGATCGACCGAGACGCCGCTGTTCTTGTCAACATTCCCCAACACTGCCACGCCGCCCGTTTCCAGCGGAAGCAAGTCTGCTGATGTGAAGGTTGCCTGGGTGTTGTATGCCATCATATTGCCCGCGTTCTCGAAATTGACCGTGAACTTGAAGCGTTGCTCGGAGGAAATCTTGTCCACATTCGCGCCGGAGGAGGTCACCCGCATTTGCGGACGGGAGAATGGCGGTGGAGTTGGGGTGATGGTAGAGGTGGGAGTTGCCGTTGGAACGGGCTGGTTGACCGTCAGTACAACCGACCCCGAGACATTGGGCACATTAATAATGTGTTGCCCCAGGGCAGTTCCTGCCGGAACGGTCACCCTCAACTCAGTCGCACTGATAAACAACGTTCCCGGCAATTCCACTCCATCCATAAATATCCGTGAGGCAGCATCAAAGTCACCGCTGCCTGTTACGGTGATAATGGTGGCGACATCGTTCGTGATCGTACTGGGAGAGACTGCCGTTACTGCGGCGGAAACGGGCAATGGGACGAACGACGCAGCCAATACCAGAATCGATGTAAAAATCACCAAATACTTTCCTGCAAATCGCATTTATCCTCCGATGTTTCCTATCAGTGGATCCAGAGTGGCGGCTTGATAGTCTGCCTCTGAAACCACTTTTCCATCCAGCAAAAAGATTTTATGAGTGGCAAAGCGCGTCATACGCGGATCATGGGTCACCACCAGTACCGTCCGCCCGGATTTGTGCAAGTCAGAAAGCATCTGCATGACGGTCACACCGCTTTGGGTATCGAGATTCCCCGTGGGTTCATCGGCAAAGATGAGCATCGGGTCGTTGATCAATGCCCGCGCCACAGCAACACGCTGCTGTTGACCGCCGGAGAGTTCGGATGGTTTATGGTGGCTACGATCTGACAAGCCAACTTGTTCGAGCAAGGATTTGGATCTTTCGTTGCGCTGTGAAGGGGGAATCCCGGCAAATTGCATGGGGAAGGCAACGTTCTCCAACGCGGACATGCTCGCAACCAGATTGAACGATTGGAAGATGAAGCCCATCGTCTTGCGGCGGAAGAGCGCCAAAGCGTTCTCGTCCATTTGGTCGAGCCGTTCGCCATTAACCGTGATCTCGCCGGAGGTGGGGCGATCCAACCCGCCGAGCAGATACAGCAAACTACTTTTGCCCGAGCCGGACGGTCCCATAACCACCGTAAACGTATGCGCGGCAATTTCAATGTCCACGCCATCCAACGCACGGACGAGCGTGCCGCCCATCTCGTAATGGCGTTTTAAACCGGAAACCTGAATGAGTGAGGTCATACCCTAAAAGAATGGACGTTGAACGGCAAGCCCGCTTGCACCGGAAAACAAGGCGCCAACCCCAGACTGCAATAACAGCAACAGCAATGTGACGATAACCACGTTCGCAATTGCCTTGGGACGTGGAAGGCTGTCAACAGCGCCAACGCCAAGAATCAGCAGGAGGATGGTCCAAATTAGAAAGATATCAATTCGCGACAAAAGTTGAGCTGCGAAGGGAGAGTTCTCCACAAAACCGGAGAGTCCCGGGCTTTGGATGGAATGACCCGCCATCAGCATGAAAATGATGCGCAGCGCATCGCGTACGAGGAAAGGCAGGCTCGCCCATCCTGTAATGGTCAGAGCCCCTTGCATTGATCCGCGCCCGCCGAAGATGGTCGAGCCAAAGTGCAATAACCCGCCAAGGATCAGCCAGCCAAGCCACAAACCCAGCAAGGCTCCCACCAGCGGAATGACATAGGTGAACACAGGTCCCTGCATGGATTGCTGCGCCTGCATGTAATTGTTTTGCATGTCGGGTGTCCACCACTCCCAATCTCGCGGAAGTTGCATTTCACCCATCATGGCGGCGCGGGCTGTTAAATATCCACTGACAATCACGCTCAACGCGGTAGAAATACTCAACGCGAGCATCGGCGTTTGCCACGAAGCACGCGATCCCTCAGCAATGGAAGCGAACGTACGCTGAGGATGAAGCAATACCTCAGGGATGCGCGCGAATTGAAATCGTTTTGATTGTGACACTTCATTTGTTTGCGTCATAGTTTCCCTGTTTTGATAATAAAAAATTCTAACACGCAAGACAATTTCACGCTCACCCCCATTTAACGAAAAAGCGGCTGGATTTGTTCCAGCCGCCATGTTTACACTCCGTCGAAAAGGTCCTTCACACGCTTAAAATCGCCTTCCACTGGCGGGTATGCCCGCATAAAATCTTCCCGTTCGCCAAACACCCTGCTGACAAACCCCATCAGTCCGCGCCGCATTTGAATACCGCCCTGCGAGGCGTGTTGCTCGCTAGCTTTGCGTTTCATTTCTGAAACCGAGCGGGTGGGAATGCGAACATGCACGGGGAAATCCACTTCCGCAAGTTCCTTCAAGTTGATATCGCCATTGCGTCCCCACTTGGTCGGGTCTTTGCCAAGCAAAGGCATCAGGCGCGTCATTACACGCAAGAACCAGCGTGGAAAGACCTGAAAATACAAGGCTTTCGGTTTGAAAGGAGTCCCCGCCTCGGGATGAAAGTTCGGGTCGTCTGCATTGGCAAATGCCATCACCGTTGCGCGGTGAATGTGGATATGGTCGGGATGTTTGTAGCCGCCGATGGGGTCAAAGGTGATCACCACATCTGGCTTGATGGTGCGGATGTGCTTTACCACCTTGCCTGCTACCTCTTCAATGGGATGGTTGATCTGCGCATCGGGGTGGTTATTCGCCTCCATACCCGGCATTCCTGAATCACGGTAGCCCAAAAAGTGGACTTCCTTCAACCCAAGTTCTTTCGCGGCGCGCATCAACTCATCGGTGCGCATTTCGGCAGTGTCTTTGTAACCCTGCAAAAACTCAGGGTCGGCAGAGCCTGCTTCGCCCCGCGTTGCACAGACGTAATAGGTTTCATATCCGCGCTGCTTATACAATGCCAGCGTACCACCCAAACCAAACGACTCATCATCGGGGTGAGCCAGCACTGCTAAAATCTTCTTCGTCATAATCACCTCTGTGTTGGAACTTTTTCGTAAAAATTGCGTCTTTTCATGGACGTGTAAAACGTCCACAAGTTTACCCCGGCTTGCCGGAATGTGATAAAATTTTTTCAACGAAAGGATACCCAGCGAATGACGGACAGCAAGTAGTTAAACCAATTGTTTCAGGGCACTTCCCTATTGGCGTTTAATACTGCCGAGGCATGCCCTCGGTTTTCTTTTTAACTACAGGTGTCACCATGCTTAGTATCCATAATCTTAGTAAACATTTCGGTATCCAACCCGTTCTCAAAAACATCAACTTCAATATCAGCGCAGGCGAACGCATCGGTCTGATCGGCGCCAACGGCTCCGGCAAGACCACGCTCATGCGCATCCTCGCCGGTCTCGAAAATCCAGATTCAGGGGATGTCGCTTCGACGCGCCCGAATCTACGCCTCGGCTACCTCGCCCAAGGAATGGAATTCCAAGCCGACGCAACGCTTCACTCCGCACTCGGGCTTGATTCAGATTCCCAAGCCGACCCTGCGCTGGAAGTGGAGTCGCTGGCGCTGGCGTTATCTCAGAATCCGAATGACGCTTCATTGCAGGCTCAATATGATTCGGCGTTGCACAAACTCGCAGGAAACAGCATCCAGCCGTCGGCGGTGTTGGAGCCGTTGGGCTTGTCCCACTTCCCCGCCAATATACCCATCGCCCATCTCTCTGGCGGACAGAAGACCCGCCTCATGCTCGCCAAAGTCCTTTTGGATGATCCGCATCTCTTGTTGTTGGATGAACCCACCAATCACCTCGACATCGAAATGCTTGAATGGCTCGAAGATTGGCTGAACGGCTTCAAAGGCGCGGCGCTGATCGTCTCACACGACCGCACATTCTTGGATAACACTGTGACGAAAGTGCTCGAATTAGACTCATCCACGCACAGCGTCAAGGAATACGACGGCAATTACAGCGACTACCTCGAACAAAAATTGCTGGAGTTCGACAAACAAGCGCAAGCCTATCAGGACCAGCAGGATGAGATCGCGCAGTTGAAACGCGCGGCAAAGCACATCCGCAGTTTGACGGTGATGCGAAAAGGCGGCAAAGCGGACGGCGGCGACAAATTTGCAAAAGGATTCTTCGGCAATCGCGCCACGAAAAATGTGGCGGGACGTGCCAAGAACATCGAAGCGCGCATCGACCATCTGTTGACCGACAAGAAAATCGAAAAACCGCAAGGCAGTTGGAAGTTGAAACTGGACTTTGGCACACCTGAACATCAGTCGAAAGATGTATTGGTAACTGATTCGCTCTCGATTGGCTACGCGCATGAAAATCCGTTATTGACCGACATCAACCTGTTCATTCGCGCCGGTCAACGTATCGTATTGACCGGTCCGAACGGCGCGGGAAAAACCTCGTTCATCCGCACCATCGTCGGCAAGCTTCCCCCACTGGCGGGTTCGTTTCGTCTGGGCGGCGCGACCAAACTCGGCTACATGGCGCAGGAACAGGAATTGCTCAACCCGGCGCTGAATTCCGTGCAGACCATCCAAAGCGTCTCCCCCATCAACGAAACCGAGACGCGCAACTTCCTGCACTACTTCCTTTTCAAAGGCGATGCGGCGTTACGCCCGGCTGGGGAACTATCTTTTGGCGAACGTGCCCGTTTGCAACTGGCTTTGCTCGTCGCTCAGGGATGCACCTTCCTAATTTTGGATGAACCCATCAACCATCTCGACATCCCCTCGCGCGAACGGTTCGAAGAAGCGCTGGAAAATTTCAACGGCACGATCCTTGCCATTGTCCACGACCGCAGTTTTATCGAACACTTCGCCACGGATGTTTGGCAGGCACGCGATGGAAAGATCTATAAATAGGAGATATTAATCATGGCCACATACCGACCCTACGAAGATAAAGACTGGCAAGCCATTTGCCAGATCCATGACCGGGCAAGACCCGACGAACTGAAAGGCTCGTGCGACCCGCGCGGGTTCATTCCCATTGAGCAGGACAAGGAAGTGGAAGACCTGAAACGCAGCAGTAAATTTGTCGCTTGTGAGGGCGAAACCGTGGTCGGTTTCGTCGGCGTGGATGACGACTATCTCGCCTGGCTATACATCGACCCGGCGCATTACGGTAAAGGCATCGGACGTGAACTGCTCCGTATTGGAGTCCGTGAGATCGGCACAGGCGCATGGACCATCGTCCTTGATGGGAACAAAGCCGCCATTGCGCTTTACGAAAGCGAAGGCTTTCAAGAGTCCGAGCGGTTTGGCGGCGAGAACAACGGTTACCCGGTCACTTGTATAAAGATGAAAAGAAAGCAGTGAGTTTATAATCAAAGAAATTCGTTGTCATTGCGCGTTACACTCGCAATGACATTCACCAAAGGAGCATGAATGAAATTTGAAACCCTCGCCATCCACGCAGGACAGGAACCCGACCCGAACAACGGTGCGGTGATGACGCCTGTTTATCTCACGTCCACGTACAAGCAAGACGGCATCGGCAAGCCGCGCCAGGGATACGAATATTCGCGCACATTGAATCCTACACGCAAGGCATTGCAGGATTGTCTTGCGGAATTGGAAAGCGGGCAGTGGGGCTTGGCGTTCGCCTCTGGCATGGCGGCGACGGATACGGTTTTACGTTTATTGTCACAAGGCGATCATATCGTGGCTGGCAACGATGTCTATGGCGGCACATTCCGTCTCTTTGATAAGATCCTGCGTCGCTTCGGTCTTGACTTTACCTTTTCCGACACCACTGACCCGGAAAACCTCGCCGAAGCCTTAACCCCGCAAACCCGCATCGTCTGGCTGGAGACTCCCACGAATCCACTGCTGGCTGTCTCAGACATCCGCGCGGTCGCGGAGGTAGTTAAGAATCACCCCAACAAGCCGTTACTGGTCGTGGATAACACCTTCGCCACGCCGTACTTGCAGCGTCCGCTCGAATTGGGCGCGGACCTGGTTGTCCACTCGATGACCAAGTATCTCGGTGGTCACTCGGATGTGGTCGGCGGCGCGATCATCGGCAAAGATAAAGAACTGGGCGAAAAACTCGCCTACCTTCAAAACGCCATCGGCGGTGTGCAGGGACCGATGGACTCCTTCCTCGTACTGCGCGGAATCAAAACCCTGCCCATCCGCATGGACCGTCATGCCGAGAATGCCGAAAAGATCGTGGCGTTTTTGGAGAAGCAGAAAAATGTCAAACGGCTGATCTACCCCTTCCACGAGAGTCACCCCCAGGTCCAGATAGCGAAGCGACAGATGAAGAACGGCGGCGGGATGATCTCGTTCATCATGAAGAATGGGCGTGATGCGGCGGTCAAAGCCGCAGAAACCACAAAACTGTTTACGCTGGCTGAGTCGTTGGGCGGTGTCGAGTCATTGATCGAAGTTCCCGCCGCGATGACACATCTTTCCACGCAAGGCTCTACGCTGGAAGTTGACCCCGGCTTGGTACGGCTTTCGGTGGGCATTGAAAATGCGGATGATCTTCTCGCAGATTTGGAACAAGCGCTGAAATAAAAAAGATAGACCTCCCGTTTGGGAGGTCTATCTTTTCTTTGTCGCTCGAATCGTCGATTGGTCACTCGCGGCGCTGACCGCTACCAGCGTAACGTCATCGTCCTGTTTGGAGCCGTCACGAAAATGATTCAGCGTATCGAGCATGTGATCGCAGACTTGCTGCGCGTTGAAGTTGGCAAGCCCGCTCAGGTTGGTCTTGATGCGGTCCAATCCGAAGGGTTCGCTCTTTGGGTCGCGGCAATCGGTCATGCCGTCGGTGTACAAGAGCAGGGTGTCGCCGGGCAGCAACTGAAGAGAACGTTCATCGAGGGTGATATCTTCCCACAAGCCAAGCGCCATACCCGGGCTGTGCGGGATGCGCTCCACGCTGCCGTCGGCGTGTAAAAGTAGCGGGGGTTCGTGCCCTGCACGGGCATAGGAAAAGACGCGGGTCTTTAGGTCCAGGATGCCATACAAAACAGTGACGAACTGCGTAGATTTTTGCAAACGCGTGATGTGAGTGTTGACCATTCGCAAAACTTCACCTGCGGTGAGACCGATATCCGCTTCTGCCATGAGGAGGGCATGGGCGCGCGCCATGAACAGCGCGGACGGGACGCCCTTGTCTGCCACATCGCCGATCAAGACACCAACCCGGTCACCCTTGAGTGGAAAGACATCGTACAAGTCACCGCCCACCTGTCGGGCAGGCAGGATGCGTGCCCCAAAGCTAAATTCCTCGAAATCCGGCAAGTCGTCGGGCAGGATGCTCATTTGAATGTCCGCCGCGACTTGAAGTTCGCGTTCGAGGCGTTCTTTTTCGATCAATTGATCCTGTGCGGCTTTCAATTCATCATAGGCTTTTTGCAGAGCCTGGTTCTTGGCTACAAGATCATGGAAGGCGGATTCGTTGGAAGAGTCCAGTCGCTCGCTCATGATCTCGACCATCGAATAAGCAAGATGGGGCCATTGCAGCAATACTTCGTTGAACTTCTCGCGGCTCATCATCCAAACGCTGCTGTTCTGTTTGGCGCGGACGCTTGCGGTGCGCTTCCCCTTCGGCATGATCAGGCTCATCTCGCCTACATATTCGCCGGGTCCGCAGACACGCAGTAGCATTTCGTCGCGCGTTTCCGCCGCAAGGACGATCTCCAGCGTTCCATCGGTCACAACGTACAAACTATCGCCCGGGTCGCCTTCGCGGAAAAGATACGTCCCCGCTTCGTATTTCTCGACCGGCAATTGGTTCACCAGTTTGAAGAGTTCGAGTTTGGGGAGTTCCTTGAAAAGCGGGATCTTGAGAAAAACGGTTTTATCCATCTAATTCTCCGCGCAGATCCATCGTTTCTTTTCCGGCAAGCTTGTCCTGAATGCGTTGGGTCACCAAATCAAGGTGGCTCGGACGGTTGGCATAATCCAGGTCGTCTGTCTGAATGGTCAAGACCGGGCACAGGTCGAATGCGCCCAGCCACTCATCGTAAAAAGAATCAAGCAACGCGAGATACTCCGAGCTGATGCCTGTTTCCATATTGCGAGCGCGCCGGCGGATGCGTTCCATGAGGACATGCACGGGTGCTTTGAGGTAGATCAGCAGATCGGGGCGCGGAAGACCGTTCACCACAAGCCCGAACAGTTTACGATAGGCGAGATAATCACGCTCGTTCAAATTCCCCATGTGGTGAAGCGCCCGCGCAAAGATATGTGCATCTTCATAAATACTTCGATCAAGAATAGCAGAACGCGCATCGCGTGATGCCTCGAGATACTGGTCAGCCCGATGCCCAAGAAAGAAAACCTGCAAATGAAAGGACCACGCGCGCATATCACCATAGAAATCCGACAGATAAGGGTTGTCTGCCACCGATTCGTACCCCGTCCACCAACCGAGGCGTGCGCCGATCCGTTCGGTGAGCGTAGTCTTCCCTGCGCCGATATTTCCTGCCACCAATACCAAATGTTTTGCCATAAGGAATGATTTTATCATGCCAGACAGTTGCGGGTATAATTTGGGACAATATCAATTTTACAGGAGACCAACGTCATGAAAATTCGCGATACAGCCGGTTGGACCATTTTTATCTTTGGAGTTCTCGCCTTCCTGCTTGGGATCGTCGGGCTGATCCGCCCCGAGATCTTACTGTCCATCCTCGGCTTTGAAGTGATCGACCGCGCCTCCCGCGCCTCTTCCGATTACACCATCGTCTTTATGACCGCATCCTCGATGGCATCCTTCAACATCGGCATCTATTATGTGCTTGCCGCTCTGAACGATGTAAAGATCTTCTACCGCTGGACCGTTCCATTCCGAACGGTTACGTTTATCGTGTTCACCACCACCGTCATCCTGGGGATCGCGCCACTCAAGTTTCTAGGCGTGGCTATCTGGGAGTTCGTCGGCGCAATTTCAACAGGGATTGCGCTCCACATGGAAGGCAAAAAATCCATTCGTGGATAAAGCGAGGCTTGCATGAAATCCAAATGGGTCGAATACAACGGAAAATCCATCTTCTATCAGGACTTTTCCAATCACTTCTTTAATGAGCAGGCGGTCATCGAAGAACTGAAACAAGTGCAGGAAATCGTCCTCAGCCAGCCGGAATACTCCCTGCTGGTGATTTCCAATTTCTCCAATACTGAGATCACCTCCTCGCTGATGCCCATCCTCAACGAATCCTCGAGCAAGACCAAATCGCACGTCCGCAAAACGGCAGTGCTCGGTGTTACGGGCATCAAGCGAGCGCTTGGCGACCTGCTCTCGCGCATCACCGGGCAGGAATTGATGTACTTCAGCAACGAGATGGACGCAAAAGAATGGCTGACCAAGGAGTAAGTGTCCGAAACAAAATGAAGAACAAAATCCTGATCGTTTTCACCATGTTGATTCTGGGGGCTCTGCTCTTTTCCTGTTCGACCAATCAGGGGGAACAAACCGAAGCGGTAGACACGGATGCCATCCGCACGCAATCCGTTGCCACGTTCGCTTCCTCCCTGACCGAGACTCTGGTTGCTGTACCCTCGAACTCACCCACGCCGGTCATAACAGGAACCGACACGCCTCCTGTTATCACGGTCACGCTTGAACCTTCTCCCACCACCAACCCGTGCTACAAGCTGTTTTACATTGCAGACGTCACCATCCCCGATGGGACACAAATGAAGGCAGGCGAAACCTTTACAAAGACCTGGCTCGTGCAAAACATCGGCGGATGCGCGTGGCGGGCGGGCTTCACCTTCCAGCATGTCGGCGGGGATGCAATGCGCGGCTCGACCGTCACCCTGTCCGAAGCGATACCCACCGGAGCGAAGCGCGAGATCTCCGTGCAGCTGGTCGTTCCCAGCGGCATCAACGGCGTGATCGAAAGCGCCTGGCGGATGGCAGACGAGACCGGCAGTTTCTTCGGCGACACGCTGACCGTTCAGATCGTCGTCGGCGACATCACCACCCCCGCCGTCACCAACACACCTTGATCAACGCAGAATTTCCCCATCTGCCTGATCGATCTCGGCGAGAATATTCCTGACCTCCTGTTTCATTTCGGCGCTGGCGCTGGGTGTCATGGTGATGAACTTGACCATATCCCGCGCCTGCCGAAGCAAATCCTTTACCCCGGCAACATACGACAGGTCGCTTTTGCCGAGTCCACTTTCAGGGACGGGTAAAGCCCGGGCTTGTTGAATCAACTTTCGTGCGCGGACGATGCGCTCCGCAGCGGGGATGAGACGAGCCATGCTTCCTCCTAAAAAGACTGAAAAAGGACGCAGCCCATGCCGCGTCCTTTTTATTGTAGTTGAAAATCGAAATAATCACTGACCGGTTGCGTTCATGCCCGGATACGAAAGCGACTCGACGGCAACTTTCGTCTTGTCAGCCGGGTCATATTTGACCATGACCGAAGCGCCGGGAACGAACATCCCAACCTGGAAGCGCCCGACAAACATGGTCGTCTCCGCTTCGAATGGTTCTCCACCCATCGGCATGACCCGCAATTGAATGCGTGCCTGCGGATTGTCGTTCATTGTCACGCCGGTATCCTGCACATTGAGGATGACCGCCGGAGCGGAAACGCCAGATTTCAACACATTACTGTTGCCAGCCATATTTTTGAAAGTGCTGCCGAAGACTTTATAGACCATAAAGCCGGTTCCGCCGAGGATGATGAGGGTAAGTAAACATCCACACACGACAGAGATCAACGTGATCAGGATCGAAGCGCCGCCAATAATTTCCATTTTAGTTCTCCATTAAATAGTTGAATTGCATTATTCTATCAGCCAGTGAAAAAATTCCACCTCCCCCGTTTGGGGGAAAGATTCGGGTAAACTTGGCGCATGTCCGACCTTACGGATGTTGCCAAACTTTTTCTGAAACTCGGGTTCACCGCTTTTGGCGGACCCGCCGCACACATCGGTATCATGCACGATGAAGTTGTCGTCCGCCGCAAATGGCTCACCGACGAGGAATTTCTCGACCTGCTCGGCGCAACGAACCTCATCCCCGGTCCCAACTCAACCGAGATGACAATTCACATCGGTTATTTGCGCGCAGGCTGGATGGGGTTGATCGCAGGCGGCTTATGTTTCGTCCTGCCTGCCATGCTGATCGTGCTTGGGCTTTCGTGGTTGTACGTCCAATATGGGGCGACGCCGCAAGCCGAATGGCTCATGTATGGAATCAAACCGGTGGTGATCGCCATCGTCGCGCAAGCGTTGTGGATGCTTGGGAGAAAAGCCTTCAAAAACAAATGGCTTGGCGGCATCGGTGCTGTGATCTTTGTACTTTACTTTTTGGGGTTGAACGAGATCGCCCTGCTGATCGCCGGCGGACTTGTCGTTATGCTTGTTTCAAACTATCAGCGTCTACGCAGCATCAATCCCGCCATTTTCATCCCGATTGGCAGTGCAGAGATTGCGCAAACTATTCCTTTCAACCTTTCCACATTATTCCTCACCTTCCTCAAAATCGGTTCCGTTCTTTATGGCAGTGGCTATGTCCTGCTCGCCTTCCTCCGCAACGATTTCGTCCTGCGCCTCGGCTGGCTGACCGACCAACAACTCATCGACGCGGTTGCGATTGGGCAAATCACGCCGGGTCCGCTTTTCACGGCTGCAACCTTCATCGGCTACATCCTCGGCGGCACGAGCGGCGCCCTACTCGCCACACTCGGCATCTTCCTGCCTTCCTTCGTTTTTGTGGCGATCTCCAACCCGCTCATCCCCAAGATTCGGAATTCACCCTGGGCGGGCAGTCTGTTGGACGGGGTGAACGCATCATCTCTTGGACTGATGGCGGCGGTGACGGTCCAGTTATCCTCTTCCTCGCTGACGGATTTTCCGACAGCGCTGATCGCCGTCGTTTCGTTGATCTTACTTTTACGTTACAAGGTCAACACCACCTGGTTGATCGCTGGCGGCGCATTTGTTGGATTCATTGTTTCTATGATTAGGTGACAGCCATCTTTTATAATTCAGCCCATGCCCATCTCACCCATCTACACCAAAACCATCACCATTCCTGCTTCCGCTATCGACGAGAACGGACACGTCAACAACGTGGTCTACGTCCAGTGGATGCAGGACATCGCCGTCGAACATTATGCTTCCATCGGCGGCATCGAAGCCCAAGGCGCAGACGCAACTTGGGTTGTCCGCCAACACAGTGTGGAATATCTTCTACCCGCATTCGAAGGGGAAGAGGTCGAAATCCGCACCTGGGTGGAGGATCTTCGCAAAGTGCGGTCACTGCGTAAGTATGAATTTGTGCGAAAAAATGATGGGAAAACTCTCGTCAAAGGCGAGACGGATTGGGTCTTCGTGGAAACAAAAACGGGTCGCCCAAAAGCGATTCCCGTGGAGGTGGGAAAAATATTTACCCCCTCCCAGCCTCCCCTAAATCCGCCAGAGGGATAGGAACTTTTTACAATGCCTTCTATGCGGATTTTGGGGAGGTGCCCCGACCCGAAGGGAAGTGGGCGGAGGGGGCCAATCTTTCATATACCTTCCCCAACTTCTTCTGCGCTTCATGCCACGTGAATTTCTCGCGCACATGCGCCGCCGCAGATTCAGCCAGCCGCTGCGACAATTCCACATCTCTCAACAAGGAAATTGCCTGCCGCGCCAGATCGTCCGGGTCGTTGGGCGAAAATAGCAGACCATCCACATCCTCGCGGACGAGTTCGCGGACGATGGGCATGTTCGACGCCAACAGCGGACGTCCCGCCGCCATGTATTCGAGCACCTTGATCGGGCAGGCTCCTTGAGTCACGTTGCGGTCGTTCAAACTGAGCGGCGCAATGCAAATATCGGCTTTGGAAATCAATTCGGGGATTTCATGGTGCGGCACCGCAGGTTGGACAGTAACATGGTCATCCAAGCCGAGTTTGCGGATCTGCTTCGCCAGCATTTTACGTTGGCGGGATCGTCCACGCCCAACGATGTGGAGTTTAACAGGCTGTTGTTCGAGGATTTTGGGTAAGGCTTTAATCACGATGTCCAAGCCCTGCCAATCGGCGAGCGTGCCGATATAAAGTAAAACAGGTTCGCGTCCATCACGGACGGGTAATGGCGTGACGGAAAAATCTGAGGGGCTGACCCCGTTCGGGATGACATTCACCAGTTTCCGGTTAAGTCCGAGCGAGGCGATGTAATCGCGAGTCACGTTCGATGGGCAGATGATCGCGTCGGCGAGGTGCAGAGTCGCCAATTCCTGTTCCTTGATCTTGGCAAGCAAATCCGAATCCAGACCGGGGTAATGATATTTGAGTTCGATGGATGGGAGTCCGTTCACCTCGAAGAGGGTTTGGTAGCCGAATCTCTTTTTGTTCTGCGTGATGTGAAAACCATCCCAAATGTTGCGAAAGTGGACGACATCGTATTCGGGGTGAAGCGCCAGATGCGCCAGCACAGATTTACCAAAATGGACGGCGCGAGCGAGGAAATTCTGTGAAAGGTCCTGTGAGATGCGCGTGACACGCGCCCCCTCGATAGTATCTTCGGGGGGGAGCAAACCATCGTTGGGCGTGATAAGATGGACGCTAAAATCCCTATTGACCAACCCGCGCAAGTTGTGGAGAATATGGGTACTCGCCCCCTTGGGGCTTGGCACGATATCGAAGGCAGTGTAGAGAACGTTTGGCATGATCATCAATTTATCATCCTGTGTGAAACGAAGGGTCTCTGCCACAAAATGGTGAGATTCCTCGCTGCGCTCGGAATGACATAGATGACATTATAACTCGGAGGAATGCATGGAGGCTTTTCTGTGCGGCGCCGCAGTAGCGGGCATCATCGTTCTATCGCTTTTCTTTTATTTGTTAAATACCGCCCGGAAAAAGGGCAATGTGGATAAGAATCAATTCGGCAAGAAGAACTATGCACCAGTGTATGTATCCATCGCGGATAAACCCGACTCGATCATCCGCGGCATGAACAATTTTGTGCGCGAAGCGCAAAAGACGGAGTCCGCTGGAGATAAATGGCGCTGGATCCCCATGTTCATCTTTTTCGCGGGCATCGGCGTGGCTTTGATCGATGTCCTGCTTTTTTTGCTTGGGTACACATCCTTCGTCTTCATAATCGGCGGATTTCTGCTTTGGGTCGCCGCCATTGTGATGGCGCGCAGCCTGCGCAAGAGCGACATTCTCGATTTTTCCCCGCGCTACAACGGCGTAAAACAAATTCTTCATACACTTCGCGATGACCTGAAACCCGGCTCCACATTTCTTGGCCATCTGGACCTGACCGGCTCCATGCTCTCCACCAAAGTGGCGCGCGAAACACAGGACGCCCAAAATCGCACAACGCAGCTATTCAACGATCCCTGGCTTTCGCTCAAGGCAAAACTATATGATGGCAACGTCCTGCGTGTGACCGCCTCACAGAAAACAAAAAAACGCAAATCCTATTGGAAGCGCAGCCGCATCAGCGGCAAGACGAAGTCGAAACCGGAAAAGTTCAAAGGCTCGCACCAGGAATTGAAAGTGCGCATCGTGGTCAACCCTGAGGCGTATATCATCAAGCCGAACAATCAATTTTCGCTCAACAAGGATGTCGGCAAATACAAAATTCAACAACTCAGCACCGAAGGCGGCATGATCAACATCCTTGCCGTCTCCCCATTCGAGGAAGTGGAACAGGAGCACATCCTCGGTTTTCTCAAATCTGCATATTCTCTTTTGGAACGAAAGGCTGCATAAATGAGTCGCAAAATCATTCCCTTTATCGTCGCATTCGTGTTGATCTGTCTCGTCATGGTCGTGGCGGGCGTGTTCGCCTTCAGCGGCGCTGTCAGCGCGGAAAAATTCAACAGCAAGGTGGGCTGGTCGCAACCGTACAACACTGCCGAAAGCATGAAGGTCATTGACGTGACCGGCGATGGGCAGGATGACCTTTTCATCCAGAATACAGAAAACGTCACCGTCCTCGACGGCTCCGGCGCCCCCCAATTCAGTTACGCGTTCGCCAGCCCCAAGACCACACTCGGCGACATCAATGGCGACGGCGTGGAAGACATCATCGTCTATCACGTTGACCTCGGCATGTCAGTGGATGTGATCTCAAAAGGGAATGTGACGCGGCTGGCGCAATCGCTGAACATCGGATTCCCATCGCGTGTAGCGGTCTTGCGCTTCACAAGCGGACCTCAGATCGTGCTCGCCGATAACGGAGGCGGAGTCCTCGCTTTGAGCGCAGACGGCGCTCCGCTTTGGGCTGGCAACGTCGGCTCGGCTGAAATCCGCGGCATGGACGACGCCCGCATCGGCGGGCAGATCCATGTTGCGATTGCCTCGAACGACGGCACGGTCAAGGTCTTTTCGTCAGACGGCAGAACGGTTTGGGCGGTGAATCAGGAGCAACTGAGAAGGATGCGCGCTTTTGATCTCAATGCAGACGGCAACAGCGAGATCATCACCGGCGGCGAATACGGCTTGTTCCGCATCTACAACGCCGCCGATGGAAGCGTACTCTTCGAAAAGTCGCTGGGGCAAGCCATCAGCGAAGTGCGCGAAGTGGAACTGGACGGCGACCCATCGTCGCGTGAGATCGTGGCAGGCGGAAAAGACGGCGGGGTGTGGGCTTTCTCTTTCAACGGAACCACCGCGACGCAAATATGGAGCGGGTCGTTATCCGACAAAGTGACCGAGATCGCCGGGCTCGATATTGACGAAGACGGCAAGCAGGAAGCGGTCATCGGCGACGACGCGGGCAATGTCGCCATTTTCACCGAGAACGGTACGCGCAACAATCTACCCGACCATTCCTCCGGCATCACCCGCATCGACATTGGCAAGTTAGGTAACGAGCGCTATGTCGTCATCGCGGACTACAATGAAGTACAGACCAACAAAGTGGAATTCAATTCCATCCCCGGTTTCCAGTTCACACCGCTGGTGGTCGGTCTGATGGTGTCGGCGGTGATCTTGGTCATCGCCGCCATTCTCGCGTCCATTCCACCCAAACCGGAGATGAAACTTTCATTGCAAGACAAGAGTCGCGCAAGCCTCGACGCCGAACGCCGCATGTTGAAGGAACACATCGCGGACGTGGAACGCCTGCGCAAATCCGGTGAAATGTCTGGTGATGCTTACCTCGCCCGCCTCAAACGCCTGCGCAGCGACCTAGCCGAGAACGAAGCCGCTTACAAATCTGCGGGCTTCCAGGTCAAAGCTGAGACGTTCAACTGTCCCAACTGCGGCGGCACGCTAGAACTTGGCATGGATAAGTGTGAGTACTGCGGTCAGGTGATTTTGTCATAGGACTCATCTAAAGTTACGAAAACAGGTGGCATCCCTCCCTGCCACCTGTTTTTCAAAGGCTGATAAGGGATTTGTTATGGATGAAAACGAAATCAGCAAAGTAATTGTAGAATCTGCAATCGAAGTACATAAAACTCTTGGCGGACCCGGATTACTGGAGTCAATCTATCGAGACGCGTTAGCGTTCGAAATCAAGGGTCGCGGGGTCATAGTTGAAACCGAAAAACCTGTAGCGGTCAAATATAAAGGAGAAATAATCGCTGCACCTTTCAAGTTGGATCTGCTTGCCGGAGGGCTGGTCATTGTAGAATGCAAGGCGGTTCTGACATATAACCCAATCTTCGAATCGCAAACTTTGACCTATCTGCGGCTTACTGGCTTGAAATTGGGTATGGTCATTAATTTTGGACAACGGCTTGTAAAACACGGTATTCATCGAGTGGTTAATGGGCTGTAGGGAAGATCAAAACCCTTAACGCAAGGACGCGAAGACGCAAAGAAATGCTTTTTCCTTGCGCCCTTGCGCCTTTGCGTTAATCATTTGAAGATAAGCCCGGAAAATGTGCCTGAACGTAAGACGCTGGAATGGGGTATGGACGAATGCGAGAATTGCGGACAGGTGGTTTTGTCGTGAGGAATGAAGAGTGAAACGTGAAGAACTCCCGTCAGTGATGACGGGAGTTCTTTATCAACCTTCAAACTCAATACACCGGCAAATTCTTATCCACTTCCTTTGCCCAGGCGTTGATGCCGCCTTTGAGATTCTTGACCTTCTTGAACCCGGCGCTGGTCAGCAATTCAAGCGCGCGCGCGGAGCGGGTCCCGCCTTTGCAGAAGACCACCATGTCATCGGCGGAGTTCAACTCGGCGAGTCGACTCGCCAACTGCCCAAGCGGAATGTTGACCGCGTTCGGCAGGGCGGAAATTTGCAACTCGTGCGGCTCACGCACATCCAGCAATTTGAGATGATTGGTCTTGACGCGTTCGGCGAGTTCGGGGGCAGTGATATCCCAGCCTGCGCCAGCGGAACCTTCGTCGCCGTGATCGTGACCAGGCACACCACAAAACTCTTCATAGTCGATCAATTCTGTGATGTCGGCATTCGGTCCGCACACGCGACATTTGGGATTTTTCTTCAACTGCACGAAATCAAACGACATATCCAACGCGTTGTAAAGCAACAACTTTCCGATCAGCGGGTCGCCGATTCCGAGCAACACCTTCAATGCTTCCGTCGCTTGCAGTGTGCCGATCGTGCCCGGCAAAATTCCCAGCACGCCACCTTCCGCGCACGAAGGGACGAGTCCCGGCGGAGGTGGTTCGGGGAAGAGACAGCGGTAACATGGTCCCTCTTTGGCGTAGAAGACGCTCACCTGCCCATCGAAGCGGAAGATGGAAGCATACACATTTGGCTTGCCGAGAAAGACTGCCACGTCATTGGTCAGATAGCGAGTTGGGAAATTGTCCGTGCCATCGAGGATGATGTCATAATCCTTGGCGATGCGCAGCGCATTCTCAGAAGTGTACGGCTCGTTGTATACATCGATTTGAATATCGGGATTCAGATCCAACAATCTGGCTTTGGCGCTCTCCACTTTCAACTTGCCAATGCCGGATGTGCCGTGGATGACCTGGCGCTGCAAATTGGACGAATCGACCACGTCATAGTCCACGAGACCGATGCGCCCCACACCCGCCGCAGCCAGATACAAGGAAACGGGCGACCCCAACCCGCCAGTTCCCACCACTAACGCGGACGAATTCTTGAGTTTGCGTTGCCCCTCCAATCCCACCTCAGGGATCAGCAGATGACGCGAGTAGCGCAAAATTTCTTCATGATTGAGTTCAGGCAGCATCTTATCCTCCTGCAATGGACGGGATCAACATCACTCTATCGCCCTCGTTGATAGGCGTGTCCACGCCTTGCAGATCGCGGATGTTCTTTTCACCCACGAACAGATTTACGAACGGGCGCAAGTCGCCGCCTTCGTTGAACAAATGCGGTTTGATGGCGGGATATTGTGCGGTCAGGTCGGTGAGCGCTTCGGCAATGCTCGCGCCGCTCACATTGACTTCGGATTGTCCGCTGGTGTAAGCACGCAGCGGGGTTGGGATTCTCAAAACAGGCATGTATGTTGGGTCTCCTAAAGATGATTTACTAGACCTGACAGGTCCAGTGGTTATAACGTTTTCACTTGCTCCATCAATTTTTCCAGCCGCACCACTCCGTTGTTGACGTACTTCGCCGTTCCTTTTTCGTCTAACAGGAACGTGGTCGGGACGCTCATCACGCCCCACGTGCGGGCAACATCAGGATGTTCGCTCGCATCGATCTCGATGACATGAAGTTTTTCACCCAGCAGGTCAGCCAACTTTTGGAGGGCAGGTCGCTGAACTGTCTTGCAGGGAGCACAATCGGGTGTGGTAAAGTAGACGATGGTTGGCTTCTTTGGCAAGGGAGCGGGGAGCATATTTACGCTCGCACGTGCCCGGGTCAGGAGATACTGATTGATAAGCCAGTACGCGCCAACCCCAAAGAATATGATAACGACTGCGAAGCCAAAACGCAACAGGATTTCAGAATTCATGCGACGGCTCCTGCCTTTGGCTTCATGCCGGGAAAGGTATTTGCAGGCGGTTGTTTGACAAATCCTGGAACCTTCAATTGCACCAGCCAATAATACATGGCACAACCGACGCAGAATCCGCCAAACGCGTTGAGCGCAGCCAGGGCAACGACGATCCACACCAGGGTCCAGCCGAGAAGCGCCAAGCCGAGGAATAGTGCCGCCGAACCGACCGTCATGAATAGGAATCCGACAAATTGAGCGAAGCGATGCGGCTCGGGGTTGTCATCCAACACATCGGACTTCATCCATCCGCGTGGCTTGAGCAGCCTCGTGTACACGACCCCAAAGCCGGGCTTGCCAACCAGCGAGCCAAGCCCCATCGTCAGCGCCACCACCGCAGCAAGGATGGGCAGGTTGAGCACGAACGCCAGAATGTTCAACGAAATGATGATGAGTTGATTGGTCTTGAGCGCAGAGTGATCCACTTTTTGTAAGGTTTGCGATGTCATATTAAAGTCCTGTGTGATGAATTATTGAATTGAAATCTCTTCTTCTTCATACGTCGAGCGATCTTCGACCAGCCGCCATGAGCGGTGGCTGACCGTCTTGCCTTTGTCTACGCGCGAGATGATGTAAGAGAAAAACGGCTGTGCCCACTCGCGGTCATATTCGGATGGCACGTTCGGACAATCTGGATGCGAATGAAAAACGCCGATCAAATCCACACCCAATTCCATAGCCTTCATTTCTGCTTTTAGATAATCTTCAGGCGTAAACAAAAAACGGTTGTGCCGCGCCTCATCTTCGCGCGCATTGGGCAGCGACAAAATCTCCCGCACCTCGCCATTCACGCCGAGCAGAAATCCCGCTCCCTCTTCCGGGTATGCCGCTTCGACATGCCTTTCTATTCCGTTCACAAGTTCATTCGTGATCTTCAAACTCATGACGCGCGCTCCCATAAAGACTTGTCACTCAAATATTTGTAGCCCGCATCCGGGAAGACGGTCACGACCACGCCTTCATCCAAATCACGAGCGACTTGAAGCGCAGCCACCGCCGCCGCGGCGGATGAAATTCCCACGAACAGACCTTCTTCCCGCGCCAGACGAATCACCATTTCATGCGCCGCTTCGGTCTGGACCTCGAGCGGGGTCCCTGCCAGAGACTCGTCATAAATCTCAGGCTTGATGGCTGTCGGCATGTGCTTGAGTCCCTCCAGCCCATGGAAGGGCGCATCTGGCTGGAAGGCAATCGTCTTGACGTTCGGCAATTGCTCACGCAGATAGCGGCTTGTGCCCGTGAACGTCCCAGACGTTCCCAGCCCGGCGACGAAATGCGTCACCAGCTCGTTGGTCTGGCACAGAATTTCCGGTCCTGTACTGCGATAATGCGCCTGCCAGTTGGCAGGGTTATTGTATTGATTGGCATACCAATATTGGTCGGGATTCTCCGCTGCCATTTCACGCGCTTTTAAGATCGCGCCATCCGAGCCTTCCAGCGGATCGGTCAATACCAATTCCGCGCCGAGGGCTTTGAGGATGGAGATCCGCTCTGCGCTGGCACTGGCTGGCACCGCCAACGTGACCGGGATTCCCAGCGCCGCACCAAACGTGGCATACGAAATGCCCATATTGCCGGAGGTCGAATCAAGCAGGCGTTTGCCGTTTCCCAAATCACCATTGATGATGGCATTCTGGATGATATTCAACGCGGGTCGGTCTTTGACCGAGCCTCCCGGGTTGAACCATTCGGCTTTGGCAAAAACCTTCACTCGTGGCGACAGGTTGCGGGTCACGCGCTGAAGCGGAAGCAGGGGCGTATTGCCTACATGATAGGCAAGGCTGTCCATCGGAATGGTATTGGATTCAGTTAATCGAAAGTCTAGTAAGGTCATGGTTTCTCTTAAATCAAAAGCAGTCAACGGACAAACAAAAAGACGGCGAACAAACGCCACACGCTGCAAATTCGATGCACGCGGGGGTCGCTCTACCGTCTGGGAAGTCCGTTGACTGCGGAAACTATTCGCTCAGGCGGTGGCTACGAGCCCCGCCCAAGACACAAGCAATAAGAAGAATTTTTCATAGGTACCATATAGATTGCGTCTATTTTATGAATCTTACCGATTTTGTCAATATAAATATTCACAAAATATTAACCTCCCGCGGCAGAAGCCATCAGGATGACCTTGGCATCGTTGCCCAGCGGCGTTTCCATGCCGCTCAGGTCGCGAACATGCACTCCGTTGACAAAGATATTGAAATGTCGGCGCAGACCGCCCTTCGCATCGAATAGATGCGGTTTGAGCGCCGGATACCGCAAAAGGATGTTCTCCAGCAATTCGGCAACAGTGGAACCATGCATCTCGAACTCCGCTTGGTTTTCCACATAGTATTTCATCATGGCGGGAAATTTAACGGTTGGCATGGCGGGTATTTTAATCCAGTTATTGAAATCGCCTGAAAAACTCCTATAATGGATATATTTCATCAGAGGAGATTCGCATGGCTCAATACAAGGTAATCGCAGGCACATTCCACGTCAAAGGCTTTCAACCCGATGGTGACTCGATCCGCTTTCAGGCAAACAAGCCCGAGCATTGGGATTTCTTCCAATGGGGCAGCGACAGCGAAAAGAACACCAAAAAGAAACAACTGCGCGTGGAAGCCATCGATGCGATGGAAACCCACTACGCGGGTTATCACCAGCCGCGTCCGTTTGCACTCGCCGCGCTCGAATCCCTGCTCGAACTGATCAACATCAAAAATGTGACCTACAGCCTGAGCGTAACCCAGATCGTGGATGCGGACGATGGCAAAGCGGGCTTCATTGCCTCGGCGGATATCGACCGCTTCGGACGACCCGTGAGTTATCTCTTCCCCAAGTCAGTCAAACTCACCGACGGCGCCATCCTGGACTCATCCACACTGCCGGTGGAAAAATCCATCAACTTTCAACTCGCCCGCGAGGGATTGGTCTACCCCACCTTTTACACCACCACCGACCGTACCTTTGCCGAAAAGATCCGCGCCGTGGTGGCGCGCGCCCGTACCACCAAACGTGGATTGTGGTCCATTGACCGTACCAGTGATTTTGCTCTTTGGGATGTGCGCACCATCCAGGAAGATCTCCTGTTGCTGCCGAAACTCTTCCGCCGCCTCGTCAGTTTCTTCGACAACTACGCCGATTTCGGCAAACTGGAGGAATACATGAAAAAGCAGCGGGATAACCTTGTCCTTTGGGACGGCACAAAACACAGGTCTCTTGCAGATTTGATGACCTTTTCCGGCAGGCGCATTCAAATGAAAACTCCCGTGGAAGATATTCTGTTTAATCCCAAGTGACTTGAAAAACAGACCTCTTTTATTTGAATAAAAAATCCCGAAGACATCTTCGGGATTTTTTGGTATTGACGATTGGTCTTACTCTTCCTTCTTGGCTTCCATTTCCTTCTTGTGAGCCTCGATGATCGGAGTTGCAATATGTGTCGGCACGGTGTCGTAGTGATCGAATTCCATCGTGAAGTAACCGCGCCCGCCGGTAATGGAGCGGATCTGCGTGGTGTACTTGAGCATTTCCGCCATCGGCACATGCGCAATGATGGTGGTACTGCCACGCTCGGTTTCGGTGCCTTGCACACGTCCACGGCGGGTATTGAGATCGCTCATCACATCACCCATGTACGAATCGGGCACCGTGACGCGCACATTCACAATCGGCTCAAACAACACCGGACCCGCTTCCGATACGGCAAGTTTGAAGGCTTCACGCCCGGCAATTTCGAACGCCACCGGCTTCGAATCCACTTCGTGTTCCTTGCCGTCGTAAACGGTTACTCGCACATTGTTCATCGGGTAGCCCGCAAACGCGCCTTTTTCCATCGTGGCGCGAATGCTCTTTTCGATGGGCGGCAGGTAGGAGCGGGAGAGGTTCATGCCCACCAGCGCATCCACAAATTCAAAGTCGCCTTCCATGTACGGCTCAATGCGCAGATGTACTTCGCCGAACTGACCCGCGCCGCCGGACTGTTTCTTATGACGATACTGCGCCTGGGCTTTTCGCGTAATTCCTTCGCGATAGGGGATCTTCGGTTCATGTGTGACAATGCCCACCTGGAATTTTGCCTGTGCGCGGTGGATCGCCACATCGATATGCTGGTCACCCATGCCTTGCAGCACAGTTTCATGAGTCACGTTGTCGTTGTGCCAGGTGAGGGTCATATCCTCTTCGCACAAGCGGGTTAGGGTGGCAGAGATCTTTGCGGCATCTGCCTGCGTCTTTGGCTGGATGGCAACGCGATACAGCGCCGCCGGATAGGCAGGTTTGGCAACCGTCAGCGGATGCCCCTTCTCGCAGAAGGTGTCACCGGTGGCGGTTGCTGTCAATTTTGAGACCGCGGCAATATCGCCCGCATGGACAACCTTCGTGGCAATGGCTTCCTTGCCGCGCTGGAAGTGCAGCCCCGCCATGCGCTCATCTGCGCTTTTGTTCTGGTTCCATACATGCGCATCTGCCTGAATGGAGCCGGAGAGTACGCGGAAGTAGGTCATCCTGCCCACGAACGGATCCGCCGTTGTCTTCCAAACGTATGCAGCCAGCGGGGATTGGTCGGAGGGTTTCAATTCCTCGTCGCCATCCTTGCCTTGAGCAATACGCTTCACGGCGTGAACCGGGGAAGGCAACAGGTCAATGATGTCGTTGAGCAGGGCAACCGCGCCGATTTGGTGAGCACCGGCGGCGCAGAAGACCGGGACAAAACTTCCAGCGTAGATGACATCTTCGAGGCCACGAACCATTTCCTCGTCTGAGAGAGAACCGTTCTCGAGGTATTTTTCCATCAATTCGTCTTCGCCCTCGGCGGCGGCTTCCACGAGGTCAAAATGTGCCTTGTCTGCGGCTTCTTTTAACTCGGCGGGGATCTCAGCGGTGGTCTTGCCATCACCCAGGTATGATTTCATGCCGATGATGTCGACCACGCCTTTGAATTCGTGCTTCTCGCCGATCGGCAAGTGGACCTGGATGGCGCGCTTGCCGTGCATCTTCACGAACTCATCAATCTGGGCGTAGACTTTTTCAAAGTCGGCATTGTCACGATCCATCTTGTTGACGACGATGAAGCGCGGCAGGTTGAACTGGTCGGCGTAGCGCCAGGCAAGTTCGGTGCCAACTTCGATGCCCGCCACGGCGTCCACTAAAATAACCGCGCCATCTGCCACACTCAAGGCGGAAACCATTTCGCCTACAAAGTCGGTGTAGCCCGGCGCGTCCAAAACATTGATCTTATGATCGCGATGCTCTACGGGGATTACGCTCGTGTAAATGGATATTTTTCTTCTGTGTTCCTCGTCATCGTAATCGGAAATCGTTGTCCCATCCTCTACCTTGCCCAGGCGGGTGGTGGCTCCCGTAACGTGCAGAAATGCCTCCGCAAGCATGGTCTTCCCTGCCCCCCCGTGCGAAACCAACGCAATATTGCGAAGAAACTCGGTGGTATACTCTTTCATCGTAAAAAAAGCCCTTCCTGTAAGTTATAGGATGTCAAGCAGGTTGCGTGATTGTAAAAGAACTCAAATGAATTGTCAAAGTGTGTAGCGTCACCCATTAATTATGACATTTAAGACTGGCTTATCGAGGTTTTCGCAGACGACATGCTGAACGAATATTCCTTTATCACGTTTTCAGCGGGGTTCATCATCATCGCAGGCATCATCCTGCTCACAAACAAGCCGAAATGGAACGATTATCTGGCGTTCGGGGTGATCGTGCTGGCGCTGTTCACCGCCTGGAGCCTTGTCCATCCGCGCCAGACCCCGCTCATGGACGACGCCAAAGAAGTGCAGGCAATGATCGGCGCGGGCAAACCCGTGCTGCTGGAATTTCAATCACCCTACTGAATTAACTGTGTTGCGATAAAGCCCGTCGTGGACGAGCTCGAAGACGAAATCGGCGATGATCTCCTCATCATCCGCCTCAATATTCAGGAACAGGTCGGCATGGAACTCGCGCCTGTGTACGGCTTTGAATTCACACCCACTTTCATTTACTTCGATCCACAAGGAAACGAAATATGGCGCACGGTCGGCGAATTCGATCCGCAGCGCGTGCGCGACACCCTCGATCCATGAAGAATCTCCTCCGCAGACTAACATTCAATTCCACCTATTTATTCGGGACCCCGCCCTGGGATAGCGGCATCACGCCGCCCGAACTCTACGACTTCATCGCCAGCCACCCCGCCGGTCGTGCCATCGACATCGGCTGCGGCACAGGCACGAACGTTATCACGCTGGCGAATGCGGGATGGCAGGTCACCGGGTTCGATTTCGCCTCACGCGCCGTCGGTATGGCACAGCGCAAGATCAAAGAGGCAAATCTCACCGCCACCGTTTTTTGGGATGACGCCACCCAAATGCGCAACGTCCGCGGGCAATTCGACCTCGCGCTCGACATCGGCTGCTTTCATGGCATCGAAAACAAAACCGATTATCTCACCCACCTGACGCGCATCCTCGCCCCGGGCGGATTCTGGCTGATGTATGGATTCTTCAAACCCCAACCGCTTCAAACCGGACCCGGACTTGCGGATTCAGACCTGGAACTGATCCAAAGCCAAAACCTGACCCTCACCTCACGCAAAGACGGCTTCGACCGGCGCGAACTTCCGTCGGCGTGGTTTTTGTGGCAGGCAGGCTCATAAGGCTTTCCATGAAAATCCTCTTCCTGTTTCTCGATGGCATCGGCTTGGGCGAAGACAACCCGGAGACCAATCCTTTCCTGCACGCCAAAATGCCATACCTCGAATCACTGTTGGGCGGCAAAAAACTGACAAAAAGCGCCACGCCATTCGAAAACGACCTGATCTCCCTGCAAGCGGTTGACCCCAACCTCGGCGTGAAAGGGCTGCCGCAGTCTGCCACAGGGCAAGCCGTTTTATTGACCGGCATTAACATCCCCGCCGAACTCGGCTATCACTACGGTCCCAAACCCAACCCGGAGGTCGCTCAATATCTCAATGGTGCGACGCTCTTCTCCAAAACTATCCACTCTGGGAAAAAGACCGCCTTGCTCAACGCGTATCCCCCGCGCTATTTCGATGGCATCGACTCTGGAAAACGGTTGTATTCGTCCATTCCGCTTGCGTTGACCAATGCAGGTATCCCTCTTTTCACAGAAAAAGATTACTACGCGGGAAACGCCCTCTCCGCTGACTTCACCGGCGAGGGCTGGCATACTTTCCTCGGCTTCCCCGATGCGCCTCTCTTCGAGCCGGAAACTGCCGGTTCAAAACTCGCCGACCTTGCTCGTCTGTATGACTTTTCCTTCTTTGAATACTGGGCAAGCGACTATGCCGGTCACAAACAGGATATGGAGTGGGCTGTAAAACAACTTGACGTACTCGACGGCGTTCTAAAAGGTCTGCTCACAAACTGGGATACTTCCGACCTGGTCTTGCTCACCTCTGATCACGGTAACATGGAAGACCTCGGCACGCGCAAGCACACACCTGCACAAGTCCCGTTAATACTCTTTGGGGAGAAAAAAAAACGAGACGCCTTTGCAGATGTCTCGGACTTGACAGGGATCGCACCAGCCATCAGTAAATTGCTTCCTCTCAGTTAAACTACCCTTTTTCTATTTCCATGCATCCAAAAACTGTTTCGCGAGCAGCGAGAGCTCACGGTCGGTGCGATCTACAGCGACCGATTGCAACGCCTGTCTTGCGCGGTCATCCTGCAACCCTCCAAGCGACACGATCACCTGCCTTCGGACGATCCGTTCAGGGTCGTTCAATCGCTCGACCAACAAAGGAGTGACGCGCACATCTTGAATGCGCCCCAGCCCAAGGGCGGCGTGCTCGCGTACTGCTGCTTCGGGATGACGCAACGCTTCTTGCAGGACCTCGACAGCGGGTGCGCCAAATTGTGCCAGTGCCTCCGCTGCGGCTTGACTCACTTCGTGATGCAGGTCATACAATGCCATACCCAGTTCTTCAACGGCGCGGATATCGCGCAGGTTTCCGAGGATCGTGGCGGCGAATTTTCGCACAGTCCCTTCGCGGTCACCCAACGCCTCGATCAACGGTTCAACAACCGGCTCGCCCATTTTCTCAATGGCAGCCAACAGGTCACGAATGGATTGCTCCCTCTCATACCACCAAAACGAGTCGCGCAGCGATTCCATCAAGAATGGGATCGCTGCCGGGTGGCGCGTCTCTCCCAGTGACTTCGCCGCTGCCTGCCGAACTTCGATCTTTGGGTCATCGAGCAGCACGTTCGCCAGTTCGTCAAATGTGGATGGGTCTTTGAATAGTCCCAAAGCAGCACACGCCGCAATACGGACTTCATCTTCCCTGTCTTTTAACGCACCAAGCAGCGGTTCAATGGCACGCTCATCGCCAATCTGCCCCAATGCAATTGCCACGCGCGACCGAACGGTGAAGTATTCCCCGCGCAGGGCTTCGAGAAGGGCGGGCACAGCGGTTTTATCTTTGTTGAGGGAGAATATCTCAGCGATGCGCCCGCGAACCAGCGGATGGGCTGAGTTCAGGGCGTTTGCCATCAAGGGAGAGGCGGCAGGGATTCGGACGAGAAGATGCTGATAGATCGGGATCATGCTCTCGTCGTGAGTCTGAAGCGCCTCTAACAATGGCGGGACGGCATCCACTCCCAAGCGCGTCAGTTCCTGGGCGGCACGGTCTCGTCGGGTCATATCCGTTAGAAGGGGGATCAGTTTTTTCGCTTCGCTTTGTTTCGAGCCAGTCAGCCAATTCATAAGAACATTTTACAATGAAAGCGGGGGTAAAAAAAGCGGCGGCGGGTATAATCATGAAATTGTTTTATTTCGCCCCGAAGGAGAGTGTATGCAAACACAGAGAAATTTTCTGTTTGCGGCTGCGGTTTTGGTATTTTCGATTTTGGGGTGTAATTTACCCAACCTGGAAAGCGCGGAAGCAACGAGGGCGACCGCCACGATGATGGAAGCGCCGGTAACGATCATCGTTATCGTCGAAGAAACAGCCACAGCTACACTCACCCCAACCGAGACGCCGATTCCGTTCACGCCAACACCAGATACTCCACCGGAGATTACGCTTTCGAAAAACTCCAATTGCCGGGCGGGTCCCAACAACCGTTATAACATCATCGACCAGATCACACAGGGGAAGGTGCTGCCAGTGGTCGGGCGCAACGAGGATAATACCTGGTGGCAAGTGGTCAATACCACAAACCGCGAATGCTGGATATTCAATGAGAATGCCTTGCCGAATATGGATCTTAGTTTTGTGTCGGTTGGAGAGGCGCCGCCGCTGCCCGTTGCGCCGCAGGGGTTTCAGGTGGTGGATCAATTGTGCCAGCCGGGAGCAAATCAATTTTCTGTGACGGTGCGCTGGTCGAGCGGCGGTGGAGATGTGTCGGCATACCGGATCTATCGAGATGGAAAGCGCGTCATCGAGGTGAAGCCGGATAAGTTCAACTATAAAGATGTTAATGCGCCGCTCAACAAAAACCTGACCTATGAGATCGAAGCCATTAATGAAAACGGTGCTTCGGAGAGAGCGATTCAGATCGTACCAGCATGCAAATAATTCACTTATAAGAACACAGCCGACCAGAAGAGGTCGGCTGTGTTCTTATTAAATATGTAGTTGGGGTTTATCGGAGGATGGCTCCCCAATCGTCCCGCAGTAGATTACCGAGGACTTTATCAGGCTCGCCTTGCGCAGGCAGGACATCGCCATCGGGTTCGAGGTAGAGCCAGGTTTTCCCTGCGCCCTGCGGAACGTCGTCATCCACGGTTTCGATGGAGACAGGGTTGGCAGTGGAGTATGGCACGGGCAGGTCCCAACGCAGGTTTAGCATCAGAGATTGGGCGATGCTTTGCAATTCAAGGGTTTCATCCACAAGGTGGTCTTCAGCGGCGCTGAGGGAGATGTTCTCCACGCCGAGATGGGCGGCGCGTTCGAGGATCTTCGCGGCTCTGGCGACATTGTCTTTGTTGATGGTGAGATGAACGGTCAGAAAAATATCCTGCGGAATGATGATCTCGATGGCATCCCACGAGCGCGGGTCATCGGGCTGGAGAATGAGCATGATGTGATCCAAGCCGGTTTGCAGGAGAGTTTCGAAATACGCCCGCTCGGTCAGTTTCAAGCCATCGGTGAGCAAGCCGCAAACCTGACCATTCTTTTCGGCGTGGGCAATGAGCAAGGGCAGGTCTTCGCGCAGGGTGGCTTCGCCGCCGGTGAAGACGATATGCGGGACGCCCGCCTGCCAGGCTTTGTCCATGATCGTCATCCACTCTTCCGTGGTGAGTTCGCGTTCCACGCGCTTGACGGGGGCATAGTCGGCGTGAGTCCCTTCGGGCAGGCGATAGGTGACGGCGCAATCCAGCCGCAGGGTGGCTTCGGCGGAATGGGGCTGCGCCCGTTCCAGGTCGAGGAAGGAAGCGGGATCCAAATCGGGAGTGGCTATGAGGGCATGAATCCGTTCGACAAAGTGATTGAAATCTTCAAGCGCCATTTTTCGATTGACCCGATAACGGTCTGCGATCTGTTTGGCGGCTTCTTCGGGAGCCGTACCTTTGATGAAGTGAAAGGCGTATTCGGCGGCGGTGGGGTTGAGTTGCAAGACGGTGGCGGCATTGAGGATAAGAATGCCGGAGCCATCCTTTTGCAGGCGCAGGTGAATGCGAATGGGTTTTTCATCCTGCATGGTTTGCATGTGATGCAACCCTTCGGGTAAAGGTTTGGTTTTCGTTAGGAATTTTTGCAGGATGTTCATGAGGTTCTCCTATGGTCCCGCTTTTGCGAGGTCTTGAACGAAGAAGAGGTAGAGGTAGCCGATCAACAGAACCACCCAGCCAATGAGTTCGGCTCGTTCCATCAGACCTTCCCACGATAGCGAGAAATTATCCTTGATGGTTTCGACGATGTTCTCAAGGTTGTCCAGTTTGTTCTTGACGTTTTCTTTCCAATCCTTGAGGTAGAGCTGTTCATGGATGGCTTCGTACAGGTCGGCGGTGTACCAGTCGCCGATTAAAAGCATGTTCTGTTCGGCGCGTTCGAAATCGAGCATGATCTCGAGTTTGTGTTCAGCGATCTGGCGAATGAGTCCGCGGGTGGGACGCGGGCGTTTTTTAGTGCCAAAGAATGTGTCCCGGATCTTGTCCAGCATGTCTTCGATGGTCTGGTCCAGCATGCGGTAACGCAAAAGTTGATAATTGCCGATCTTCAATAATGCAATATCAGACTGGTAATCGGCGTTCGGGGCAATGATGACCGCGCCTTCCCAGTCCACCACGGTCATTTCGGCTGCCGAGTAGTGGACACGCGCCTGCAGAATCTCTTCGATCTCCACCTTATCGAACGTGTCGCGCTGCGAGCGGATAAAGGCGGCAATGGATGTGGCGTTCTTATGCAGCCATTTGTCCGGCGACGGCTTGGTGTGCTGCACCAGCAGAATGCCGTATTCTTCGTACATGCCGCTTTGACGGTGGACTTCCGGAACGTACCGACTTTGCAAGGCATTTTGGATTTTCAATCGGTTCTTCAGCACCGAGGCATCGAACGGGTCTTCGAGATCATACCGGCATTCGACCATTTGCACCTGGTCGTCATAGCGCTGGCGGGTGACGGCGACAGCATAGCCCTCGACAACTACCGTCTCCTCGCCGAGAGTGACAAGGTCAATATCCACGGGTTTGAAGTAGGGCGCATCTTTCAGACCCGTGAATTGTTCATGCGACGGAGCCTTGCCCTCTGCCGAATCAGGGAACGCGATCAAGTAACAGATTTCCATGTGAATAATCCTAAAGTAATGAGATACTTTAGTGTAGCACAGGTAAACCAACTCCATTTTCAAGGCGATGGTTCTCAAATTGCAGCGGACAGCCTCCGCCGCATTCCGCCACAACAGGGCAGGTCTCGCACTTGAAAGGCAGGTTCTGCCGCTCGCGCAACTGAACAGACAGATTATGATTCCAGATCGAATCCCATGAGTCGTTCAGGAAGTTTCCGAGCGGATGATAGTAGGACTGACACGGCAAGACGTTGCCGTTCGATTCGATGCACATGCTGTACAACGAGGCAGTGCAGCCCTTCACACCGAGGTTGTGCGCTGTCGGGTCGAATTTGCAGTATTGGGTCGGCGTGTACCAGATGAGTTTTTGACCACGTGCGGCAGTCTTCTGGACGGCGGTATCGAGGATGGGCTGTAGTTCGCTTTCGTCCAAGCCGGTGCCGACGGTCAGCCCCTGCCCGGAGTAGATGAGCGCGTTCAAGCCTATGGTCGGGACGCCCAAATCTGCCAGAAAGTCGAGCGTGGCAGGAATGGTATGGACGTTCGTCCGCAACATGGTGGTGTTGGTCATCACGTACAGCCGCGTCTTGAGGACATTATTCAACCCTGCAATCGTTTGACGGAAGGCGCCTTTGGCACGCATCATATCATCGTGGATCTCAGGCGCGCACGATTCGACCGTGATTTGCACATGGTCGAGACCGGCACCCACCAGTTTTTTGACGTAATTCATATCCATCAGCCGGCGGGCATTGGTGTTCAATCCGGTGATCTGTCCGTTCGCTTCGGCATGTTGGATGAGCTCGGGCAGGTCGTCGCGCAGCGTCGCTTCACCGCCGGTAAAAACAATATGGGGTACACCCAAAGCCCAAAGTCCATCAATGGCGCGCTTCCATTCATCGGTGGAAAGTTCGGGGAAATTCCGTTCGCGGGCATTGTAGCAGTGGGCGCAATCGTTGTTGCAGCGATAGGTCAGCGCCAGGTCCATGCGGTAGGGCGCAGACGGGCGTGAACTGAACGGCATGGTGGTGTCCAATTCAAGTTCATGGATGGGACAAGCACCATCGGGTCTGATCAACTCTTCAAATTGAAAGAGGAAAGAAGAAAGATCAGACTCGGCTTGTTTTCGCGACACCGAAAAACGTGAACGCAACGCCTTTACCCTTTCTTCTTCTGACGTTCCCTCCAAAATCAACCATGCCATAAATGCAGCGGTGGGATTCAAATGCATGACGCTGTTGGCATTGACGATCAACGTACCATGACCATCCTCCTCCATGCGCAAATGGATGCGCGACTTCTCGTGCTCGGTCTGGCGGATGTAATGATATAGACCTGATCTTGGCATTGCAATTTTCGATTGACGATTGAACAGTTCCGTTAATAAAGCCATGTTTTCCTCAGACACCAATGTACCCATCAATCAACTACCATCAATTTTCAAGTTCTATCTTCCGCCGCCCGCGCAGGCGCAGGCGCAGCCCGCACAGGCACAAGCACAGGCACAGCCGCCACCGCTTCGTCCGCCGCGTGAACCAGAGGAGGAGGTCTTCGGCATTGGATTGGTGGTGTTCGTCACTCGTTCGGTAAAGGTGTTGATATTGCCGACCACTTTTTGCGAGAAGGTCTGCACGCCCGTCACCATTTGGGCGGCGAAGTCTGCGCCGGGCAGCGCTGTGGATGGAGTCGGTGTGGAGGAAGGCATATTGAATGTAGGCGTTGCGGTTCCTCCCGTCGAAGCGGGGCGAAATGTCGGGTCGTAGCGCCCCCACCAGGTCGGGACGAAGACCGGTCCGCGAAAGACGCGGCGCGTGCGGTCATCGTAATCCTTGTCCAGCATGGTCCATTCGAGCGCCTCGTCGAATTTCTGACTTTTAACTTCGGGCGTTTCCGCCGCCTCGACCATCGCCCAAGCCTTTTCGGTAATGGACTTGTAGTACGCCACGGTCTCCTTGCGGCTAAACCCTTTTAGTTTTTCAGAAAGGGTCTTCACCAGCCGCACCATCATATCCTGCAAGGCTTTCTGGCGTTCCCTGCCCGGTTTTTCCTTGAATGCGGTCAGGAAATCTTTTTCATAGGCATGGAGTTTTTCCGGCAACGGCTCGACCGCCCGGATCTCCAACGGTTCGCGTTTGACCACGCTGGCGACGTCTTTCTTGAGCAAGCCGAACAGGATCATCGTCATTACTTTATCGAGCGGCTGTTCCAGCAAAAGCGCCGCTTCGACGGCGGTCAGCCCGCGTTTGATGCCATGCCCTTCGATGGAGATCTTCGGCGGCAGGTATTGCAGTTTGCGCCTGCGGTTGCCAATGGCGGTCAACGTGGGAATGCCCAAAAAGATAAAACCAAAACAACAGAAGAAAAGGATCATCCCCAATGTATCTTCGTCGATCAGCGGAGCGGGCGGCGGGACGTAGATCGCCTCTGCCGGGACGTACGCACGCGGGAACGAAGCGCCAAAGCCGTAATAACTGGACGAATCTGCGTTGGGTGAATACCAGGTATAGGTGATGTTGCCATTCGCATCAAAGCCGGTCTGCGGCTCAGACGGGAACTCACTCGGGGCGTTATGCCAGCGCGGCTCATCAGGCTGCACACCGGGCGGCAGGTGATAGACCACGGTGTAATCCGTGACGCCGGTCACATATTCCGACCCGAACCAGGTCGGCGCAAAGACGGCGCTGGCGTATGCCTCATCCTGCGAATCTGCATATAGAACATTCCGAAGACCGGGGATAAAAACACGCACGATTCCCGTACCACCGGCAGGAATGGTCTTGTTGCCCATCACAACCGCAACACCCGAACCGCTCCCGGCGTAGTCAGAGGTCGACACACTGACAGGAACCCCATCCACATCGGCGCGCACCTCCGAAGCGGAAAACGTGAAGTTGGGCGTGCCCACATCCACGAAGTCGATGGGATGCGAGTTGGGCAGGTTGGTAAAGACCCAGTTGTACTCCACATCCATTGTGCCATCCGATTGCCAATAGACATGCACAACGGTCTGGTTAACTTCAAATAAATAAGGAAGGTCTTGCGCAAAAACGTGTGTGACCGCCCCCAGCGCAAGCGCAACGATCACCAAGCTGATGAGAAATCCTCTCGTCATGAAATCTCCAATCGCAAATCGTCAATTCAAAACCACGAGCCGTCTTACCACTTCGGTTCTTCCGTCAGTTGGTATGCCGTGCCGCAGAACGGGCATTCCACCGTCGGCGCACCCGCGATCATCTTGACGTTATCCGCTTTGAGGCTGCCGCCGCAGTTGCGACACTTCATCTGTTCGACTTTCGTCTGACCGGGCAGATCGATCTTGTAGGTGATATTGTCGCCTCCGGCCGGACCTTTGGCTGCTGCGCGGACAATGAGCAGGATGCCGCCGCCGAGGAAGAGTCCGCCCACGACGGCGAAACCAATTCCAAACCCAAGCCATGAGGCGCTGCCCTGCGCCGACGTGGAGCCGATAATATTCAAAATCCCATATCCGAAGAGACACAGACCGATCAAAAGCAATATCCCCGCACCGACGTACAGGAAGGTTTTGTTACCCATGTTGAATCGTCGCTCCTTAATTAAAAAGGGACCCTAAAGGTTTCCCTGCCCTCCCCGCCACCCATGTGACGAGAAACCCTTTACATAAATGAAACCTTCAGGGCCTTATGAAAAAAGTGTAGCATTTTCATTCGATTCCGGCATGTGACTTTCGTCTATTAATCATCCTGTATTTGTCCAATTCCTGTCACCGGGAATTGCATTTATACTTGGAAAGCCAAGGAATCACTCGCGCAATCGCTTGTGCATAAGGACATTAAAATGACCATTCAAGAACAATACAAAAAGTGGCAGGAAAATACACTCAAGAAGTCGTTGGATAAGTTCAAGGAGCGCAGGGAACGCTTTGAAACGAGCGCAGGGATCGAGGTCCCGCGTGTGGCGCTGCCCAAGAACGATGACAAGGAATACGAATCAAAATTAGGATTCCCCGGAGAATATCCCTTTACACGCGGAGTACAGCCGACGATGTACCGCTCGCGCTTTTGGACGATGCGGCAGTATGCGGGCTTTTCCACGGCGGAAGAATCGAATAAGCGGTATCGCTATCTGCTCGGGCAGGGACAGACCGGCTTGAGCGTGGCGTTCGACCTGCCGACACAGATCGGCTACGACGCCGACGACCCGATCGCGCAAGGCGAAGTGGGCAAAGTGGGCGTTTCGATCTCTTCCATCAAAGATATGGAGCAGTTGTTCGACCAGATCCCTTTGGAAAAAGTTTCCACGTCCATGACCATCAATGCGCCCGCGGGAGTGCTGCTGGCGATGTATATTGCCGTGGCGAAACGCCAGGGCGCGGACATGAAGCAGCTGCGCGGCACGATCCAGAACGACATCTTGAAGGAATACGTGGCGCGCGGGACGTACATCTTCCCGCCGCAGCCTTCGATGCGGTTGATCACAGACATTTTCCAGTTCTGTTCCAAGGAAGTCCCGTTCTGGAATACGATCTCCATTTCGGGCTATCACATCCGCGAAGCGGGTTCGACCTCGTCTCAGGAAGTGGCGTTCACGCTTGCGAACGGCATTGCCTACGTGGAAGCCGCGCTCAAGGCGGGTTTGAACGTGGACGATTTCGCCGGTCAACTCTCGTTCTTTTTCAATGCGCACAATAATTTCCTCGAAGAAGTGGCGAAGTTCCGCGCGGCAAGACGCTTATGGGCAAGGATCATGCGCGAACGTTTCAAGGCACAGAAGCCGTCTTCATGGCAGTTGCGTTTCCATACCCAGACGGCAGGCTCGACGCTCACGGCACAGCAGCCGGAGAATAACGTCGTGCGTGTGACCATTCAGGCGTTGTCTGCCGTGCTCGGCGGGACGCAGAGCCTGCACACCAACAGCATGGATGAAGCCTTGTGGCTGCCGACCGAGAAATCGGTCCGGGTGGCGCTGCGCACCCAGCAGATCATTGCATACGAATCGGGCGTGGCGGACTCCATCGATCCGCTGGCGGGTTCGTATCTGATCGAACACCTGACCGATGAGATCGAGAAAGGCGCGCAGGAGTACATCGCCAAGATCGATGAGATGGGTGGGGCGATGCAAGCCATCGAACGCGGTTATATGCAAAACGAAATTCAGAACGCGGCGTACGCGGCGCAGCAAGCCATCGAGAAGAAGGAACAAGTGATCGTGGGTGTCAATCAATTCACCACCGATGACGCTCTTACCCTGGAGCGTTTGAAGGTGGATACGTCCATCGAGTTGGGTCAGCGCGAGAAGTTGAAGAAGTTACGAGAGAATAGAGATCAGGGAAAAGTGGAGCGATTGCGCGGACGTTTGATCGCCGCCGCACAAGGGACGGAGAACCTGATGCCGCTCTTCATCGAATGTGTGGAGAATGACATGACCCTCGGCGAGGTTTGCAATACGTTGCGAGGAATATGGGGCGAGTACGTGGCGGAAGGATTCTAGTAAAAATATCATAAAGGAAATGGTAAAGAACTAAGAACATGAAGAACTGGGAATATTTGTATGCACTCGCTGAAAACAACGAGGTTGTTGAAGTAAATGGCGCTGTGATAGGCACTGCGCTGAGAGGTTTTGTCACCACCTATGCAGGCAGACCAACCCTGACCGACTTTCTAAACCAATCTGGACAGGAAGGCTGGGAACTGGTTGGGACGAGCCCCATGGGAGAGGTTGGGGACACCTTGCGACTCATTTTCAAGAGACCGAGTAATTAATAAGGTCAACACAAAAGAGACAGTCACTTCGCAGGTGACTGTCTCTTTTATATTTACAATATCTTTCTATTTACTGGCAGGCAAAAGCAACAAGATGATCGCCCACGCGCTCGGCATTGCCGAACGCACCGTCGAATTCCACCTGAAGAACATCTACGCCAAGTATCAGGTCAACTCCAGAATGGAACTGGCGCTGCGCCTGCGGGAATCCACAGTTGCGGGCTGGGTTTTTTACAGTGTCTTTCTATATATAATAGAACCACCCTTGGAAAGGAAACCAATATGACACCTTCACATCCACTCAGTAAACGCGAACAGGACGTGGTCGATCTTTTACTGGCAGGCAAAAGCAACAAGATGATCGCCCACGCGCTCGGTATTGCCGAACGCACCGTCGAATTCCACCTGAAGAACATCTACGCCAAGTATCGGGTCAGCTCACGCATGGAACTGGTGCTGCACTTGAGGCAATCCACAGTTGCGGGCGCGGGCGAAGGCAGCGAAAATGGCGGCGGGTCCAGTCCATGGAACTGGGCTACATCCACCTTCCAAGAAGCCGTTACTCGAATCGGCAAGGAGAAAGAAATGAACAAGTCCACACCCGTCACCCCGCCCGACCGCGCAGAACCCATGACCTTTCAGGAATCCCTCCGCGTGTGCTTCGTCAAATTTGCAGATTTTACCGGTCGCGCCTCGCGCCCCGAATTCTGGTGGTTTGCCCTCTTTGTGCTTCTCCTCACCTCGGCATTCACCTACATCAGCGAAACCGCCGGCAGCATCTTCCTCATCGCCATCCTGCTGCCCTTTCTGGCGGTCGGCGCCCGCCGCCTGCGTGATGCCAACTACAGCGCATGGTGGTTACTGGCACTGCTCATCCCGGTCGGCGGTATCGTCATCCTCGCATCCCTCTGGGCAATGCCGACCGCGAATTCCTTGTCAGAAGAGTCGCAGCCAGCCTAAAGAATCCCGCTGCCCGTCTCCTCCAACCTCACGAACCGGATTAAAAAAACAACCGCCTCTTTCTTCGGGGCGGTTGTTTCATCTCTCAGGAACGGATCCTGACGTTCTTCTTGATCTTCACCCCCGCAGATTGCAACGCCTCCATCAAGTCTTCGTCGATGCCGTGCAAGCGGATATCGAGGATCTGCTCGAGCGTGAGGTCTTCGCCCAGTTTTTCGCGCACATCACGGATAAAACGTGGCGTGACATGGTGAATGCTGAGTTCCACCAGGTGTTCCACATCCACCCCTTTGAAGCCCATGTCCAGCACTTCGCGCACGAACTTGGGGCTGACGTTATGGATCTTCAGTTCCTCGAGATCGTCCACGCTCAAACCTTTCAGCCCGGCTTCCACCATCGAGCGCACGTAATGGACCGAAACACCCTGGTTGACAAGGTCAACATACTCGTCTACAGAGAGGTCTTTGAAGCCCAGATCGCGCATGGCGGCGATAAGTTCCGGTTTGACATCGTGATTGGCGAGTTCCACCAGATCGTCCACATCGAACCCGTCAAAGCCGAGGGCGCGCAATTCGGCGATGAATTTCGGCGAAACATCGTGATTGGCAAGTTCCACCAGTTCATCCACGTCCAATTCTTTCAGACCGAGGTCGCGTAATTCCGCCACGAAACGCGGCGATACATCGTGATTGGCGAGTTCCACCAATTCGTCCACATCCAGGTCTTTGAAGCCGAGGCTGCGCATTTCAGCAATGAATTTCGGCGAGATGTCGTGATTGTTCAGTTCTTTGATCTCGTCAATGTCGAGGTCTTGAATGCCAAGTTCACGCAACCCTCCGATAAATTTGGCAGAGACGCCTTGCAGGTATAGGTCCACGAGTTCTTCCACGTCGAGGTCGGTCACGCCCACATCGCGCAGGTCACGCACGTAGCGCGGGGAGATCTCGTGGATGCGCAGGTGAATCCACTCTCCGATGCCGTCAGGCTGAACGCCCAGTCCGCGCATTTCACGGACGTAGTCGGCGCTGAGATTGTGGATCTTCATCTCCTGCAGGTCACTCATGGTGACGTGGTCGATGCCGGCTTCTTTGAGCGCGCCAAGCAGGTCTCGGGTGCGGGCATTGCGCGGGCTTTCCGGGTCGGCTGGGGAGAGCGGGGAAAGCGAAGACAGGTTCGAAAGCAAAGAGAGGGACGATAAACCTGACAGATTGGATAAATGCGATAGACCGGGAACCCATTCGGCTGAGTCTGAAGCGGGGGTTTCGTCCGCAGTTGTTTTCTGGGTTTCTTCTTCCATCGCCTTGAAGAGTTGCTCGGCTTCATCGGCGGTGATCTTGCCCTCGGCGAGCATATCCAAAACCATCAGGCGTTCTTTTTGTCCGTTCATCAGGATTCTCCTTTGAGTTGTGAGAGAAGTTGGGTGGCTTCCTGCACGTTGATCTCGCCGCGGCTGAGCCTGCCGAGAATTTCCTGGCGGCTGGCAGATTTGTCATCGGGTTGGGGTTCTTCTTCGATACCCATTTCCTGAATGACTTCGTCCAGTTGGCGGCGGATCGTCCAGTAGGATTCGCCGGTTTCGCGCTCCATCTCTTTGACATTCCCGCGGTTTCGTACGAAAACCTCGAGGAACTTCAAACTTTCGTTTGAGAGGCGGAAGAAGGGCGAGAGTTCGAACTTACCCACCACACCGGTGCCACACGAGGTGCAAGTGAGTTGGGTGACAACGAGCGGGGAAGCACAACTAGGGCATGACTGAGGGATTTGTGGCATTTGGGGCTCCAATGTTTGTATCTTAGCAAATATTTTTATTTAAGTCAATAGTTTTGGTGTTATACAAAATATTTTGGTTTTATTGAAAATTATTTGAAATAACTGGCTATACGAAAAAGACAACCGAAATGGTTGTCTCATGAGGGATTGCTTATGCTTTGAAGGAGGGTGCTTGTATTACCCTTCGGTCTCGCAATCGATGAGGGTGTCCGAGTCGGGTCCGCCGATGCAAACATCGCTTCCATCACCGCCATCGATGATATCTTCTCCCCCGCCGCCGAGAATGCAATCGTTGCCGCCCAGCCCATCGATCGTGTCTGCGCCGGAACCGGCAAGGATGAGGTCATTGCCTGATGTGCCAGTCAGCGTACCCGAGCCGGTGACGAGGTTGGTTACGCTGATCCCACCGCAGGCGGATGGTTTGAGATGGTTGAGATTGAACGAGATCGGCTGGTCCACCACCCGCGTGGAAGGGATGGTGTTCGTAGCGGCGATCGCCGTCAGTGATGTGAGGACGATCAGCGCGACCAACATAAACGTGAGATATCGGAAAGCGGAAACCATGTCAGATCTTTATCTTTCTCAGGAAAACCGAATCGGGCTGCGGCGCGATGAATTCGATCTCGCCTGTCTCGATGACGTACTCCACTTCCTGCTCTGGCATTGGCTGTGGGCGCGGGCGCACTTGCATCTTTTTGGGGTGGCGTTCCGCTTCGAGAATCTCCGCCTGAGGAGGATAGGTGTAGATCGGGCGATTCCCAACCATCAGCGGTTTTTCGTCCGGAGTCTCGACGACCGCCAAGTCAGCAGCAGAAGCGGACGGTTGAGTCGCTTCCACCTGCGCCGATTCCTCTTCGACCACCCCTTTCTTTCCGGCGCTGATGAGGTAGCGGTAGGTCGTCCCGCCGGTCTGCACAAAATAGAAGTGCAGGAAGTTGCGCGGCATATGCAGGATCATTGTGCCGTGACGTTCAGCAATCCGCGCCAGATCGTCGAAGGTTGCCACGTCCACCAGTGAAGAGGAAGGAGAAAGGTTCTGCTCGTAGACCTCCACCAGCATCGAGCCGTACTTGAAGCGCGTCAACGCCTCCTCGCTTTGGCTGGCGGCTTCGTACATCTTCGCGCCAATGCCGAGCAAGGTCAACGCCGAAATTGCAAAACCGAGCAGTGCAAGAAAGCGCACGACCAGAACCGGGACCGCTACACCCAACAAGGAGATGGTATTCGGCTGGGAAGCGGAACTGCCGACCAGCCCGGGCTGCGAGGATCGCAGCGGGTCGGTCTGCGCGGCGGGGGCGTCGAGATAAAAATGAACCTTGTCGTATTTGAAAACAAGCGCCGGGGAGAATGAATCGCTGACCGGGTTGCCTTCGGCGGAGGCGACAAACGAAACATCAGTGACGACCTCCAAAGTGTAGGCGATCTGCTTAAGACCTGCCTCCTCTTCCACAAGGTTGACAATGGATTCCACCTGGCACAGGTCGAGCGTTGCCATGGCAAAATAGGAATTTCCGCTAAAGGAGGTATCCGTATTGAGGGGAATGGTGCGCTGCCAGCCGCTGGTCTCGTCCATAATGCGGGCGTACATTTTATGCGTCCCGCTGACGCCTTGCAACCGGTCGCTGAGGATGTTATAGGTAAAACCGACGTTGAGGAAACAGGTCAGCTTCGGGAAGACCGGTTCGCCCGAACGAATCACATCGGTATCGTATACGCCGGGCGTGCCCGTAGCGGAGTAATAGTAATATCCCTCCTGCTGGTAGGAGATAGTTTCCGCGGGTCTTTCCAACGGCTGAACAAAGGAATAAATGCCGAGAGACAAGAACAACAAGGCAAGAATGGCGGCTCCCAGCGCAGCGAATTGCGGGAACCCGTTGAACATGGGGGCTGGGGAGTTGTGTTTTTTGTTGCGAGCCGACGCACGAAAAAGGTCCAGCATGACCAATCCTCCAAGCAGACCGACTGCGAGCGACGCGTGCAGCGGCACACGCAGCCATTCGAAGACCCTGCCAAGTCTCGGAACGGAAACCCATAATTTGCCGACGATCTCCTCGCGGACCGGTCGGTACGAGTCGAGCCACGAGTTGTTGTCGCCCTGAAGCACGAAGCGATCCAGTTCCATCCCAACGATGCGGTGGAAGACGAAACTCTCCATGTTCGCATCGTGATAGACGACCGCATCCCCCACTGCGTAGTTCGCTGCGCTGCGGACGAGCACCAGATCCCCGAAGGTATATCCCGGTTCCATGCTGCTGCCGTCCACAATGACGTACGTCACCCGCCCGCCAAGCTGGGTCGGAGCGAGCGTCATCCAAAAGGCAGGCAGGAACACGAGGAAGGATAACGCAAAAATGATCAGAGAGTGGGTCTTACCGACTTTCATCGTGGCGCTTTCAGGGTGAATACAAAGACCGGGTCCGCCTGACGTCCATCCCGCCAACCTTCGAAATCGGGGGCGCGGCTGCGGGCAGACCCGGTCGGGAAATTACGCGCTGAAATGGGTTAGTTGCTGGCAGCAACCACACGCAACTGGTCGATGGTGGAAACGGTCAAACCGGTCGTGTCGCATTCCCAGACGGTACCAGTATCAAGCGCGCAGGTATACCACGAGCCGGCTGCGACAAGCTGCACCTTCACCTGGGTTGCCGCAGCGCCCAGATCAAAGGCAACGCTGTCGAGCGTGGAGGGATCGCTCCCATTCAAGGTGTAGACGACGCCCGTCACCGTATACCCGCTGACGGCTCCCGAACCGTCACCGGCTTTGGTGGCAGGCACGGTGTTCGATGCGGCGAACGCATACGCGGCGGCAGCGAGGGCAACGACGACGAAGAGGACGAACAGGATTTTGAAACTTTTGAACATGGCTTTTCTCCTTGGTGGATGTGGTGGATACGAACATCTCGAAGGTTGGATCAGCCATCCGATTAAAAAGCCTGGCTTAAGAAAAGCCAGGCTCAACAACATGAGGTTGCAATGTAATCTTCGGCGGCCTGGCGGTCATGGTCACTTGCGGTAACGTTAGACCCATAGCTTTGCGTCGCCGGTTTTCACCGGGTTTGCCTTTATCGGATGTCTGCTGTCACTATAACATAACCGCCGCGATTCCCACCCTTACAAAATAATTGCAGCGTCAAAAGTTGAAAGGGAATCGTAAAGTGACGAATTTACGCCGACTTTCCCTTCGACAGCGCCGCCTCGATGATCTGCTGCATTCTTGGCACCATGCTCGAGGGATCGGGGTGCAGCCCCTCCACCAGCAAGGCGCTCTCGAAGATCTGCTCGACGACCGCATCCTGCAAATCCGTATTTTCGCGCATTGCCAGCAGGTTCTTCAAGACCGCGTGCGACGGGTTCAACTCCAGCACTTTCTTGGGCATTTCGAAATCCTTGCCGAGATATTTATACACACGCTGAAGTTCCGGATTGGATGTGCCGTCTGCATCCACCAAACGCGCCACAGATTGCACCAGCCGGCTGCTCGCGCGAACATCCGCGACCCGTTCGCCGAGCACCTGCTTGAATTTCTCGATGAGCGCATTGAAATCGCTCTCCGGCATCTTCTCCGCTTCCGACTCCGCCTTGGTCTGGTCGGCTCCATCGAGTTCCGCCCCGGCGACATTTTTCAGTTCATAGTCCTTGAATTTGCGCAAGCCCATCAACATGAACGAGTCCATCGGCTCGGTCAGCAGTAGCACTTCCATGCCGCGTGAATGGAACGCCTCCAAATGCGGACTGCGCAGCACGGATTTCGGGTCTTCGCCCACGATGTAATAAATAGTCTTCTGGTCGGGCTGCATCCGCGCGGAATACTCTTCCAGCGACGACCAGGTCTCGGGGGTTAGATTCGTCTTGAAGCGTAAAAGAGGCGTGATCGTGTCGGCATCCGCCGGGCTGGCGGCGATCCCTTGTTTGAGGTAGACGCCGAACTCCTCCCAAAATTCATTGTATTTCTCCGCATCCTTCTTCGCGAGCGTTTCCAACTCCTTAATGACCTGATTGGTCAGCACTTTCTTCAGCTTCGGCATCAGCCCGCTGGATTGGACCGTCTCGCGGGAGACGTTGAGCGGCAGGTCTTCCGAATCCACCACGCCTTGCACAAAGCGCAGATATTCGGGCAGCAGGTCTTTGTTGTACTCGTCGATAAGAATGTTGCGCGAGTACAGTTTCAAGCCATCCTCCTTGCGCAACGAAAAAATGCCGCGTTCCGCCTTGGCAGGGACGTACAACAGCGCGTACAACTGCACTGGCGCATCTGTGACCATGTGCGTGTTGAAAAGCGGGTCTTCAAAATCGAGCGTGGTCTGACGGTAAAAGTCCTTGTACTGCTCATCGGTGATCTCGTTGCGAGCCGTGCGCCAGAGCGAGGTCTGCTTGTTGACCGGCTTCTCTTCATCCCCCATGTAAATGGGAAAGCCAATGTAATCCGAATGTTTGTGGACGATGTTCTTTAGGCGGTATTCCTCGGCGAATTCAGCGGCATCCTCCTTCAGTTTAATCTCGATGCGCGTGCCGCGTTCGGACATCTCCGCTTTGCCGACTTCGTAACTGTCTTCGCCGGTGGCATACCAGGTCACAGATTCGGCATCCGGTCTGTGCGAGCGGGATGTGACACGCACCCATTCCGCCACCATGAAGACGGAATAGAACCCCACGCCGAACTGCCCGATGACCTGCCCAAGGTCTGCCTTGTGTTCCCTGGTCAGTTCAAGGAACTTGCGCGCGCCCGATTGCGCAATGGTGCCAAGATTTTCGATAACCTCATCGCGCGTCATACCGATGCCGGTATCCTGAATGGTGATGGTGCGAGCGTCCTTGTCCGCCTGGATGTGGATCTTTAACTCTGCCTGCGGATCGAGTACGTCCTGATTCGTCAACATTTCGAAGCGCAGACGGTTGAGCGCATCCGACGCATTGGACAATAACTCGCGCAAAAACACCTCGCGATCCTTGTACAGCGAGTGGACGAGGATATTCAGCAGCTGGCGCGTCTCTGCCTTGAATGTATGTTGTTCCATTGTGTTCGCATCCGTCATGGTTGCCTCCTGTGCAGACTGGTTTTACAGACAGTCTAATACAAGTGCATAAAAATTTCGTAAGAAAGCACCCGGCTTGCAAAGAGGCAAAGCGCCTGCACGGAACTTGTTATAATCTTCACCATGCGTTTTAACCTATTTAAACAATCCGACATCCCGGAAAAATATCGTTCCAATTTCATCAATCTCTACCTAGACATTGCCTGGTTCGGCGTGTTAAGCGGCACGGCGGTCAACTTTCTCAACGTGTACGCCACCCGCCTCGGCGCAAGCGGACTCCAGATCGGTCTACTGACCGCCACCTCCGCCATCGTCACCCTCTTTCTCGCCATCCCCGCCGGTCATTGGATCGGCAAACGCCACACCGGCAAGGCGGTCTTTTGGTCGTCCGTCCTCTTTCGCATCGGCTACCTGCTTTGGATTCCGCTGCCGTGGCTGTTCGATGCGCAAGGACAGATCTGGGCGCTTATCATTCTGACCTTTCTAATGGCGATCCCGCTCACACCGCTGGGCGTCGGCTTCAACGCGCTGTTCGCCGAAGCCGTGCCGGATCGATTCCGCGCGCGTGTGGCGGGCACACGCAACATTACCTTTGCCATCGCCTACATCCTGACTTCACTCATCGCGGGCTTCATCCTCAAAAATACAGACTTCCCCGGCGGCTACCAGATCATCTTTACGATAGGAGCCATTGGCGCGGCGATGAGCAGCTATCACATCTTCCATGTCAAGCCACTGTACGAGGACCTGATCGCGCCTCCATCGGACCCGATCCCGGTTTCTAACCCGCGACCTTCAGCCCCCCGCGGCATGACCGCCATCCTGCGGCTGGACGTGTGGCAGAGCCGTTTCAAGAAGGTGCTGCTGGCGTTGTTCATCCTGCACCTTGCGCATTATCTATCCAACCCGGTCTATCCGCTCTATTACGTGCGCGCACTCGACCTCAACGACGCACACATCGGCAACGGGACAGCCCTGTATTACCTTTCGGTGCTGCTTGCCTCTACGCAGCTGGGACGTATCGTTCAGCGCTTCGGCAACAAACGCGTGTCTGGCTGGGGCATGGCAGGCATGGCAAGCTACCCGCTGATGCTGGCGTTCTCCACCACCATTTGGCAGTTCTACGTGCTGTCCTTCGTCGGCGGCTTCCTGTTCGCGTTGGTCAACGGCGCATACGCCAACTACATGCTGGAGAACATCCCGCCCGACGACCGCCCTGCGCATCTGGCTTGGTACACCATCATGTTCAACGTGGCGGTGCTTGCTAGCTCGCTGGTAGGACCGGTCGTCGCCGACTCCATTGGGCTTGCCTCGGCATTGATCATTTTCGGCGTGGCGCGTATCGCGGCGGGGCTGTACCTGCTGAAATGGGGGTAAACCTCAACTCAGATGAACCGGATGTTGCCCCCAACCGCAGTTGAGTGCCCTGCATTCATCTGCGGTCAACTCATGCTAAAATCATTCCGTGACTGACAATATCAAGATCATCGCCTCCAACCGCAAAGCCGGTTTTGAATACACCCTGCTCGAGAAATTCGAAGCGGGCATTTCGCTGCAAGGCTCGGAGATCAAATCCATCCGCGCCGGGCAGATCAGCATTCAGGAAGCCTACGTGGACGTAGGGAACGGCGAGCAAGCCTGGCTGCTCGAGGCGCACATCGCACCGTACGAGCAGGCGGGCAAATACTACAACCACGAGCCGCGCCGCAAACGCCGCCTGCTCCTGCATAAAAAGCAGATCCGCGAGTTGTGGAACAATGTGCGCATCAAGGGCATGACCATCGTCCCGACCAAGGTCTATCTCAAAGATGGGCGCGCCAAGGTGGAGATCGCACTCGCTAAAGGAAAGAAAGCCTACGACAAACGCGCCACCATTGCAAAACGCGACGAAGCGCGGGATAAAGAACGAGCCATGAGAGTACGCTAATGCCATTGCGAGATTGCGATAGCAGTCGAAGTAATCTCATAACAATTTGAAGATTGCTTCGTCGTCGCTTCGTTCCTCCTCGCAATGACAGATAGGATTACTATGCCTCCCTCAACCATCGGCGGAATCAACATCCTGCCAGACCCTGAAAAACGGGCGGTCTACGCCAAATACATTCCACAGGAATTGCTGGATAAGTTCAACATCCCCCCGCTTTCCTCGGCAGCGGGATACAACCTGTTGCAATTCCGCTTCGCTTCGGGTTCCACCGATGTGGAAATGCGGCTGTATCATAAAGTGGATTTCCCCGACCCGATCCTGTATGCGCACCTGACCGATACGATGAACGGACAGATCCACGTGCTGCTGTATATCCTCAACGACCCGGAGTCTCCGCGCTTCGATGTGGATAGGATGCCCGATGGCACGCCGACCAAGTTCGGGATCTTGAAGCGCAATGTCGAGGCGGAGGCACAGGCTTGTGAGGCGGGACTGGCTCCCGGTCAGGTTCGACGCGGACTGCGCTTGCTGGGCAGCGCCATCGAAGCGTTCGAAGGCTTCGTCACAGCACTCGGTCACGATATGTATTTTGTCGAGCCTTTGTACTATCACAATGCGGTCATCTTCGAGCGTTATGGGTTTTCGTACCAGATGGGCAAGCGCCTGATGGACAGCATCCATGCGGGCTTTCAGCCGGGCGGCGACCTTCACGCGCAGTTGGACGGCTCGAATGCATTCCGAAAGCCCGAAGCCGCCAACAGCATCCGCAAACGCTCGTGGGCGATCCACGATGGCATCCTCGGCGAGCCGTTCACCAATGTGACGATGTACAAGCGCGTGGGCAAATCGGCGGGCGTGAGCACCACGAAGGATTGCAAGTGGTGAGATTATTCGTTTAGGCTTTTGAGAATTGTCTCAATATTAAATTTCAGTTCGGGGACATCTTTTTCAACTACCGACCATACGGCATCTTCATCAATGCCGAAGTAGTGATGAACAAGAATGTTCCTCATCCCGATAATATCCGCCCAGGGGACATTTGCATGTTGCGCTTGAAAATCATCCGATAACGAACGGCGGGCTTCGCCAATCACAGTGATGTGATTGACCATCCAGTTTTGGATGAGTTCATCCGCTTCAAAGGCGGCTTTTCCCTCTTTTGCATATTTTTCGATACGCTCGATGGCTTCCAGAATATCGAGCAGACGTTCGCGTTCACTTCTCATAAGGGGCGTGCCTCTCGCAATACTTGCGGGCGGATGCGAGGGCGCAGCCCTGCCTCGGTTACTACATCTACATTTATACCAAGCAAGGTTTGCAATTCGCGTAAAAGACGCGCTAAATCAAGCAGACTGCGCCCCGCTTCAAGTTTGACAAGGAAATCAACGTCACTGTCTGGACGCGCTTCGCCGCGCGCAACAGACCCAAACACGCGCACATCATACGCCGCATTTTTACGCGCGATCGCAAGGATTTGTTCTTTGCGAGATTGGAGAAGTTTTTCGATTTCCATAATTTGGATTATAAGCCAATTTGCTTATACCTCTCGCTCTTCCTCTTCCTTCGCTGCTTCTCCTCTTTCCATCTTCTTCTTCAAATGTTCGGGCCACGAACTGATATCTTCCGATGGCAGGAATGTGGGACCACTTCCACGTTGGGTCAAAATATCGCGCGAGCGGACATTGAGCACCGCTTTTGCCGCGTCGATACCGGAGGCGGTGACACCTGCCACGCCATGACTCATGGTGCTTTGCCCGCACAGATACAAACCTTCGAACTCGGTATTCGCCCTGAAGCCCAACGGTCCCACCTGCGACGGGCGTTTATCAATGCCGTATAAATTTCCACGCGTGGCGTTGAGGTAGTGCTCATTCGTCAGCGGTGTGCCGAGGCTGTAGAACGTGATGTGATTGCTCAAGCCGGGGATGCGCTTCTCCAGTCCGCGCACCATGCGCCAGGCGAGGTCTTCCTTCATCGCTTCATAATCTGCGGGGCGTGAACCGTATTTGCTATTCGCCCATCTCTCGAAAGCGTCATAGCCGACGAACGCAAACGACTCACAGGTGTGATGTCCCGAGTGCATTTTCGACGGGTCTTTCAACGTGGTCACGGTCAGGAACATGCCGGGCGGCGTTTCATCTTTCAACACCGCGTCGGTGAGACCGTCTGTATAAATCTTGTCCACGTCAGCGTGGTCGTAGTACCACATGTTGCCCGAGTCGAGCCCTGCGCCGCGCAAGTCCATGTCGGTGGCGAAGAAAAGGCTAATGCAAGACGTGGAATAATGGACAGAGTCAACTTTCCGCTTGAGTCGAGGCGAGAGGTTTTCCTTTCCAATTAATTTGCCGAAGGTCACCTCTGGGTCTGCATTGGAAATGACGACACTCGAGCGGATCTCTTCTCCCGAATCCAATTCCACGCCGAGAACTTTTCTCCCCTCAAGCATGATCCGCTTCACACGTGACTTGAGCCGTATCTCACCCCCAGCCTTTTTCAGCGCCCGAACGAACGCCCGCGGAATCGTGAACGCGCCGCCCAACGGATAATATCCGCCATTGAGGTAGTGATCGGTAATGCCCGCGTGCATGAACGCCGAGACCTGCGAAGGCGGCATGCCATGGTCGCCCGATTGACCCGCCAGCACGCCGCGCAGCACGGGGTCGCTGATGTGCGCATTGATAAGGTCCGCGCCGGTGGCACGCATCCATTTGAGGACGTTGCCCGCGCCTTTCGCGGCTTGCAATGGCTGCTTCAAATTGCCGATGTTACGCAAGCCGTTCGTCATGCCGGCCAGGTCGGCGAAGTAACCGTCGATGCCTTTAGCCTCATGCGGGAAATGGCTCTTGAGCCGCTCGATCAAATTCTCTTTGCCTTTGGGAAAGTCAATTTTCTTATCGCCGATGAAGATGTGGTCATAACCATCGGGGTTAAGTTCCACGAAGGTCAGGTCTTGCGACACGCCCAAGCCATCGTAAATGCGACGCAATCCGCCGCCCTCTTCCAACGATCCGATGTAATGCACGCCCGGGCTGAAGCGATAACCATTCAACGTGAACGAATGCGTCCACCCACCGGGTCTATCATGCTGTTCGAGGACGAGCACTTTCTTGCCTGCCTGTGCGAGCGCTACCGCGGCAGTAAGTCCGCCCGCACCTGAGCCGATGATGATTGCGTCGTAGGATGTCATTATGATTTCTCCGTTGGAAAATGATTTTTAACCACAGATGGACACAGATAAACACATTTTTCAATCCCTTTTATCTTCGTTCATCTGTGTTTTTTTGATTACCCGGTCTTCTCACCCATATCGATCTTCCGCACAACATATCCTTCATAGTCCGGTACCAACCGGTCGTAAGGACTATCCATCAGCGGCGAAGAGATCATAAAATCTGCGGAAGCGCGGTTGTTGGCGATGGGAATGTTCCATACCACCGCCATGCGCAGAAGCGCTTTGACGTCCGGGTCGTGCGGCTGGGGTTCGAGCGGATCCCAGAAGAAGATGAGGAAGTCGATCTTGCCTTCCACGATCTTGGCACCGATCTGTTGATCGCCGCCGAGCGGTCCGCTTTTGAGTTTGATGATCTTGATGTTCAGTTCACGCTCAAGAATTTTTCCGGTCGTGCCGGTTGCGAAGATCTGATGATGAGCCAGCAGGTCGCGGTTGAACTTTGCCCATTCGAGCAGGTCACGTTTTTTGTTGTCATGCGCAACAAGCGCGATCTTCTTATCATGTTCCATTGGTATCTTTTTGTGTGACATGATTTCTCCGTTTTCGACTGCCTATCCGCCAAATCTTCCCAACGCCTTGAAGATCGCCTGTGCCCCAAACTCGATCGCTGCCGCAGGGACACGTTCATCCGCTGCGTGAATCACAGAAGCAAAGTTGAAATCTTCGGGGAGGGTCATCGGCAGGTAGCCGTAGGTTTGAATTCCCAGTTGAGAGAAGAAGCGTCCATCCGTCACGCCGCTCAAGAGAAGCGGGATCGGCACACCGTCAGGGTCGGCTTCTTTGAGGATGACCGCTAATGTATCGAACAGACTCATATCCGGTTCAGCAGGACCCGGGTCGTATTCCGTCACATCAAGCTGTACATCGTTCCCAAGGACAACACGCAATTCCGCCAGCATTTGCTCCGGTTTGAACCCGGGCAACATACGCCCATCCAATTCCAGCGAGACCTCGCTGGGAATCACGTTGATCTTGTTGCCGCCGTGTAGAATGGTCGGGCTGACTGTGTTATGGAACAGCGGGTAGAAGATTCGTCCACGTTCACCGAGGGTCTTTAGAATGGAGTTGGTAAATAACGGGTTGGTCAACTGTCCGAGGATCAGGCCCTGAGCGCCACCCAATGCCGAAGCCATCGCCTCTACCATCATCCGCGCCGGAGGCGTCACATGCACAGGCAGATCGGTTTCATCCAACGTCTTGAGCATATTCGCCAGGCGCGACATCGCACCGCCCCTCACCGGCATCGAACCATGCCCTCCCGGTCCACGCACGGTGGCTTTGATGCTGCAAATCTGCTTTTCCGAGATCATAATGGGATAAAAGCGCTTCGTCCCGACCTGAAGCGTGAAACCGCCAAACTCGCCAATGGCGTATTTGACACCTTTGAACAATTCAGGATGTTCCTGCACAAGGAACTTTGCACCGTAATCCCCGCCCACTTCCTCATCACTAACCACTGCCAAAATAATATCACCCGGCGGGCGCAGTCCCTCCAAACTTGCGCGCAGGAACGCCGACACCATCATCGCCACGCCGCCTTTCATATCCAATGCGCCGCGCCCCCACACATAGCCATCGATCAAGTTACCTTCAAACGGCGGATGCCGCCACGGCTGATTCTTTGTAGTAACCACATCCACATGACCGTACATCAAAATGGGCGGCGCTTTCCCTTCGCCGGGCAGACGCGCGATCAAATTGGGTCTATTCGGGTCTTTCGCCAGCAGCGTGGATTCGATCCCCGCCTCAGTCAACAGATCACGGATATAGCCAACACAAGCGGCTTCATTCCCCGGCGGGTTGGTCGTATCAAACCGAATCAACGTTTGCAGGATTTCCACCGGGTTGATCTGCATGGCTGCCTTGTCCTGTTTTGTGGTCATGTTCACTCCTATTCTATTTATGCAAATCGACATTCATCAACGAGCCTGCCTCTCCATCCCTTGAATGTGTCTATTCTACACCCGACAAGAATTTCAACCCAGCCGTTAAATACAAAGACCGCGTGAAAACGCGGTCTTTGTTCAGGTAGCGGGGGCAGGACTTGAACCTGCGACCTTCGGGTTATGAGGGTCAATCTTCGACCGCAGACTTACGAACATCGGGCTGCTGATTCTTGTTTACCCTGCGGTTTTCAATTTTAAAGAGCCTGAAGTTTGATGACAATAAATTATTGTCACACGTGTTATAGCACAAAAGCAAATTAAATCAATGCAGGATTTACTCAAAACCTGACCGCAACCCAGAAACGCATCAAATGTCATCAGGCTGCAAAAACATGTACTCAATCGGCGCAGTTAGTATTGAGATATACAAAACATCTTCCTTAAGCCCATGCTGGGATACATCGCCGAGATCGCCAAATAACGCCAGTCCGGTGGGACGATCGCCATCGTGGTGCCAGGGTGAGACCGCCGAAATAACCGAAGGTGAGATTTCCCGTGCCAGAGGATTCGAGTGTGTCGCCCTCGCGAAGCATCCTTTAGGGCAGGGAGTGTATCTTGCTGAATAGGTGAATTCACCCGTTGCATCGGTCAACTGGCGCTGGGTGCCTGCCCTGAGTGTTATCGAAGGGTTTGTGCCGTCCGTGAGATCGTACGCCAGGTTGTATTTTGCTCGGCAATAGGGTCAAGTCCGTAAAAATAAAGTATCTCATCCCCTCCATTCGTTAGATCCGAAACTAAGGAATAAAAAATTCTACTTTATTTGATTGCACAATACCAACCCACGCATTCAAATCTGCTACTTTTGTGTTCTCCCAATACCATTCCTCCTCGCTTTGTACATCTGAGAAAAATGGCGGCGTAATTTCTTGAGGTAATTCGTATCCGACTTTTATATTTGAATATTGAAGATAAATAAAATAATGACCTTTAGGAAGATTTCCAACAAACCCATTAGTCCCAAAAAGAACAATTGGTAACCTCGTTTCGAAATTAAGTGTATATTCTTCATTTCTTGATAATCGTGTAAAATCCGAAAAACTTGCTTCACGCGGCACTTCTGGCAATCCCTTTTCTGATACAAAATTAGACATTGGGGCGATACTCATAGGGATATTGCTCTCATTCTCGATGATGATCGTTAAGTCGTAGATTATCGAAGCGGGCGGATCAGTTATTGCTATACTAATAGGCTTTTTTAACACAAGGGTATCTGAAGAAATATTCAAGAATGTAACTTCAAGTGCTACAACATGTGGATCCGATAAATCATCTTTTGACTTTGAGACACGCAAATCATTCAAATCAATTATTACAGACAAGCTATTATTAAAGCTCCGACTTCTTTCTAAGAAACTTTCTATAGAAGCACCTTTTGAAATTATCTGAACAACAGGTATATCGTTTGTCAAAGTAGTTGTGCAGGATAGTAAAAGCAAAAGCAGTATTGGATACACTTTTTTCGTTTTCATATACCAAATATACCTCTCATTTTTTACATTTGGGTGTGTTTCATTTCAGTTGAGACTGTCCTTGCCAAAGCCAAAAAGAAGCAGAAATTCGATCTTTGTAGAGCGACTTCCAACTCATTTGAAACACACCCTTTCATTTTTACCTCAACCGCACCAGGACCTCATAGGCTCACAAAATGGAAGCACATCGGGATAATTAAGACCAAGTGCTGATTTTGCTTGCTTATAAACATCTCTCCAGCTACTCATCTTTTGATAGAAACCATCGCTTTTGGAAATACCCTGCGCAGATAACCACTGTAGCATCACACTATGCGCATCTACCTCAGTTAAAACCTTATAAGCTTGGTCATTTTTACCTGGAACTCCAAGGCTGTTTCCATTATTAAACTTGTATTCATACCAAGCATGCCTTCCTTCATGAAGCATTATGCTTGCAAGTTTCACTTGTGATAAATCATCAAAAGCAAGATTTGTAATATATACTAACCCATAGTGAAAGGTGCCTCCATCTATAGCAGGGCAACCAAGAACACTACTACAAACTGTGCCGTAGTGATACGTTAACTCTTGCCCATCGGCAATAGGTGTAGGTGTTGCTTCAACATGATTATAAAAGTAAGTTGCCCATTCAAATCCATCAGGCAAGAAAAAACCATATTTATTTGCTAATGCTTTTATATAAGGCAAGAAGTTTGCGCCAGTTACTTGACTAGGCTCTAATGATGCAAGGTCAACTACCGGCGTCGGTGTTCCCGTGGGAGCCTCTGGACATAGCGCAATAACTATTTCACTTGGAGGAATGGGTGTTCCTGTCAATGTGAATGGAGGTAAAGTTGTTTCGTTAATTTCCAAAGTCACTTGGGCTTGGTTTGATCCAACCGGTTCAACAATTGTCGCTTTAACCGTCGTTCCAGGAGGAAGAGGTAGTGATGGATCACTTCCGCACGCCGCCACCCCCAGCCCCGCGGACAGCCCAAGCAGTGCGACGATCACCAGTATATCCCACTTGCTTTTCCTGCGCTTTCTGCCATACAGCAAACTGACCAGCGCCAGCGGCAGGAACAGCGCTCCCGTCGGGTCGAACGGAAGGTAGGGATTGGCGCTATTCGGTCGCGCATTCCGCGTCAGGAATCTGCCGGTGGAGGGATCATAATACTGTCCATCACCCACATAAAGCAAGCCTGTGGCGGCATCCATCAGTCCGCCGAAGTAGCCGATGGTGAGATTGCCCGTGCCGGAGGCTTCGAGCGTGTCACCCCAAGGCGTGTAACGTGCCGAGTAGGTGACTTCTCCTGTGGCATCGGTCAACTGGCGTTGGGTGTTGGTGCCGTCGGTGAGACCATACGACCATGCATCCGTTTCTTCGCCGATGGCTCCAAGTCCGTAGAGGTAGGAAGTGGTATCCGTGCCAGTGGTGGCAGTCAATGGACGGTTACCATCCATGACGTAGTAGGCGATCACGCCTGAGGCGTCCATGCCGAGGCGTTGACCGAGTCCGTTGTAGGACATCTCAGCTTGAACGTCCCAGCCTGCGCCGTTGTGCGCTTCCACCTGGGTCAGGTAGCCTGCGGTGTTGTAGGTATAGCGCTTTGCTCCACTGGTTTCGATGTTGTTCGGCAAGACCTCCACCAAACTGCCGTTGGCGTCGTAGACGTAATACCACAAGGACTCACCCAGTTCGGCGGTCTGCAACTGATTGGCGGCATCATACTGATAACTGGTCACTGCTGACTGATTACTGTAAGTCAAGGCATTTCCGTTCGCATCATACGTATACGAGAAACTCCTGCCGTCGCTGTAACTCGCGCCGGTAATTCGGTGCAGGGCGTCGTAGGTGTAGGTGATGGTGGTCGTGACGTTGTTTGCCTGTAGGTTCGGCGCATAATCCGAACGGATTTGCAGGAAGGCAGGCAGGTTGAATGAAACGTTGCTGTACACGCCTCCCGGTACGTTTGCCAACGGGGTGGGAGAGGGTGTTGGCGTCTCGGTCGGAGTAGGTTCGAGTGTTGGCGTTTCGGTGCGCGCAGGTTCAAGAGTGGGCGTTTCGGTGGAGGTGGGGGATGGCTCTTGCGTAGCGGTAGATGCAGGTGTGGCGGTGGGCGCGACACCGGAACCAATATAACTTTCGCGGCGCGACACAAAGCCGTCAAAGTACATGGAGCCTGAGGTGGTGGAATCAATTCCACCCGTCGCGCCGAGGCGCACTTCATCCAGGGTGTTGCGGCGTTCATCGTTATCCACATTGGAGATCGTCTCGACCAGGGTTTCGTCGATCCAAAGCGAGAAGAAGCCGTCGTTTGCGCTGGGGGCGCTGGCGCGTTTCCATTCGATTTCAACCACATGCCAGTCATCGCTGATCGGGTACTTGCTTCCAATTACACCAGTCCAGTCATCGTTCATTACCCGCGGGCGGAGTTTGTATTGCCCGTTTTCGTACAGCAGTTCGAGGCGGAAGATCATCCAATTGCCGTAGGCATTGTATCCGTCCAGGATATAGTGAGCGGTGTTATTGCCCATCGCGATGGAATTGGGGTCGAAGTAGAACCTTGCGCGGTAATGAGAATCCTCTGCCGGTGAAAGGTCCACCGCTTTGATGACGGTCGTATCGTCGATCAGGGTTTGCAAGCCGAATCCGCTTTGATAGGCGGCATTGGCTGAGACGGAAAGATCGCCTCCATCGGTGACGGTGAGACCGGGATGCCACTTGGAGAGACTGCCACTCTCGAAGTCGTCCTCAAACAGGGCGTCGGGTCTGGCGGGTGTTCCCCGTCAGGGTTGGACAGGGTATTTATACAGCACGCCATAAGCCACTATCCATAAATTATTTTGGGAATCCTCGACCACCCGGCTGATTGCAGTAGTAATGTGGCACCATTTACCACTTGATCCGTCAAGGCTGACAATACCGACAGGGGATCCGAACCAGTATATTCCGTTTGAGCTTTGCGACATAAATAACGGCCTTCGCCAGATATAGGGTATTTCTGAGAATGCTTGCTCTTCAATAAACACCGGAGATCGTATTACTCGATACCATTGGGGAGCATATGGTGAAGAAAAATCAAACCAGCCCCGATCGTCCACCCATAGATTGCCAAGTCGGTCAAAATATAGGTTTACATTTAATTTCAAATCTTCTGACTCAAAACCATCCATAGACGAATCAGATATAAATTGTGGATCATTATAATATTCAATTTCTTGCGTTAGTGGATTGAAAATTGCCAGGTTTATTTTCCGAGAAATTTCATCCAACACTGCAATCCAAATTTTATTGTCTGGTGAAATCGCGAGCCGAATTGGCGAAAGTATAGAGATTGCAGGGTTTTCGCGGAGTTCCAAGGTGTCTGGATTAAAACTATATAATCCATAAGTGATCGTCCCGATTATCTGCTTTTCGATTATCAGCCAAAACATTCCACTTCCGTCCTCTTGCAGGCTTAGTATTGCGCCATGCGCGCCAAGTGCATCGAAATTATTTTCGTCAAGAATGATCTCAAACGTATCGCGCCTATCATCGTAACGTGAAAGCCAAGAATGCCCAAATCCTTCTCTCCCAATTCCCCACAAAGCGCCGTTCTTTGCAAGGAACAAACGGTAAGGAATTGGCCCGTTGTTTGTTTCCTCCGAGTACATTGAGACACTTTGCGATGCAATATCATACCGTAATAATAAAGATGATAATGGGACATCCGTCTCTAAGAAATCTGTGTACGACATCCAGATACTGCCTAAATCGTCTTCGTGGAAGCGGTAGATCAAGCTAGTCTGCGATTGGGAGATGAAGTTCACATCCTTTCCATAAAACTCTCTTTCCAACAGATTTCGAATCGAAGTGTGCGTCTCCCAATTGAAGGGCTTGACAATTTTGATTTCCGAACTGCTTGTATTTATTTTGCCCCACAGAGGATAAGCGAGATTTACTTGAGGCGGAATACAGCCAACCATTCCCGCGTTCGTGCCCGGATTGTCTGCTGGCAGGGCTGGGGGCAACGTAGACATTTCCTCACTTTGTATTCCGTCATTTATCAAGTTTGAATTCTTTGAACAACCAACAAATGTCATCATCATGAATAGCATCGTAGCGAATATGCTGATTTTATGTGTTTTCATTTACGCACTCCACGATTTAGTCGCTATTGTTGTGATTCGATGTAACTAATTACGTCACTATACGCCGCAGCATCAGACGCAAGCGCATTATGAATAGTTGCAACTTGATCTCCATTTAGATTAGATGGATCGTAACCAAAAGACGCAGCGATAATAGCGGTGTAATCCCGATTAGATTCTTGTACAAGAAGGTTATCGCCATGAGATACAGCAGTTATGCCTACATACTTGTTTTTTGTGCTAGTAAATATGCTGTTCAAGCCACCATAATGCTTTGTGCCATCGCTATCTGAATAACTAAGTGTCGGATCTAATAAAGCAACAGCTCGCACCTGAATATTGGCAGGTAATTTAGATAAAGCAATCAAAACAGCATCCGCCCCAGCACTGTGTCCAATAAAAATCACAGATTTTCCCGGGTTTTTATCGATGTCAGATAACATGGTATTTGCCACTCTTTTTTTTGCGCCGTCACCAAAATCGGAAAATCCTTCAGGGTAAACAGAAAATCCACGGTTATCAGCCCATGATTTATATTGAGATAAACCATATTCGGAAGATCCACAAGGATTATTTCCGGCTCCACAGCCCAGTATTACTATCGGTTTTGGCGAAGGGGTAGGTGTTGGTGGTTCTGGGCATGGTGTCGGCGTTGGACTTGGCGTAGGCGTACAAGTAGCGGACGGAACAATCGTAGGCGTCCCATCCGGGCGGACAGGAACTGTTCCTGTAATGGTCGTCCCACCGGAAAAAGTAGCAGTTCCCTCTCCAGCGGTAGCGCCTGGCGCGGCTGTCACCGTAGCGGTGACGTCTCCTGCGGGTGGTGGATTACACCCCGCCACCCCCAGCCCCGCGGACAGGCTGAGCAAAGCGACGATCACCAGTATATCCCACTTGCTTTTCCTGCGCTTCCTGCCATACAGCAGGCTGACCAACGCCAGCGGGAGGAACAACGCTCCCGTCGGGTCGAACGGCAGGTAGGGGTTGGCGCTGTTCGGACGCGCATTCCGCGTCAGGAACCTTCCCGTCTGCGGATCCCTTCGACAAGCTCAGGGTAAACTCCATACTGCCCATCGCCCACGTACAGCAGACGTCGCGGCGTCCAGAATCCCCCCGAAATAGCCGAAGGTGAAACTGCCCGTACCTGAGGACTCCAGCGTGTCACCCTCGCGAAGCATCCTTTAGGGCAGGGAGTGTACCTTGCCGAGTAGGTGACTTCACCCGCCGCATCGGTCAACTGGCGTTGGGTGTTCATCCCATCGGTGAGACCATACGACCATGCGTTGCTTTCTTCGCCGATGACGCCAAGTCCATACAGGTAGGAAGTGGTGTCATTGCCTGTGGTGGCGGTCAATGGACGATTCCCGTCCATCACATAGTAGGCGATCACGCCCGCCGCGTCCATGCTCAGGCGTTGACCGAGACCATTGTATTCTATCTCGGCTTGTTTATCCCAGCCTGCGCCGTTGTGGGTCTTCACCTGCATGAGGTTGAAATCAATGTTCCGGCCAAATATTTAATGGGGTTTCCAAGCAATTATCAGTAGGCTTACTAAATACCCGATAAAACTCCTCAAGTGACATTAGAGTAGCTTCCTCTACAGATTTTGAATATGGGAAATTTTCCTCCCAAGTCATATCCTTCGCTGACAGTATCGTTTGATAAGAGTCGCCGTCGCCGGGTGATAATAACCATAACTCTACAAATGCTTTGGATGGGCAGCCATAGACTTTATCACCCACTCGTTCCGCAAGTGAGTTGTAACGCACAAATATACCTTTTTCCGGATATAAGAGTGTAGTTTCGAAGGTGTCAGGTGACTGCGTGTAATTATATATGTCCGCTCTTATCAATACTTGAGAAGGCATACCATAAACCGATAATATCTTGCTAAGAGAGTACATTTTAATCAATTCATGATACTCGGCTGCACTATAACGATCTTGCGAATCAACGTTCTCTTTTGCTGGGAAAACTTTGGCACGAACTATTATTAGTTTTACAAGTTCGTTGGTCTCATCAGCCTCAAAAGACATTACAATATTTAATACCCAGTCATTTTTGGGATAAAGGATTTCAACAGATCCACTATTAGCAAACAGCAGACGCGTATCTGCTATGCTTCCCAATGGAGTTAGGGTATTATGAAGGACTAAGGGGTCAGATTGACTAGGGGTTATGCCCCACCAGCACGGCAATTGGCAATCATTATTAGTATTCAATAAATCTGTCAGCAAGAGATAAGCGTTCTCCTCAGAGAGCGTTGGCACAGGTGTAAAAGATGGACTCGCATCAAATACTTCTGTGGCATTTGTGCCTATATCAATAGGTGACACTGTTAATGTTGGACTGCTTGTGCTTTGTGTGACTTGGCAGGCGCCAAGCAACATCATGGCGACCCACCAAGTGATCAATAATACTCGATATGGCATAGTTACTCCATTTTTTATCTTTCCGTTGGCAAATAAATTACCAGTTTAGCATATTGGTATTCATCCAATTCCTTGCTTCGCCAGCAATTGTCTGATTGCCTCGGGCATCTACAGCAGGCTGCCACGCATCATACGTCCAAGCCACAAAGAAGTCAGCAAATGTTTCCGTTGAGCTATCATGTATATGAAGTTGCCAGGAGAATGTTTCGTTTGGCAGGAGTATCTCATTTCGCCTTCTGATGTAATCCGCTGGCATGCTATTCGATGGCACCCTACCCTTCCAATTAGTAAAGATATGGCCAAGTTCATGGACTACATTATTTCGAGCAGTTTCAACATAATGTGGAGATAACGAAGCAAAGTTCACTTTTCGATCTCCGGTTGTGCAACCGCCCGCACCTATGGCTCGACATTGTTCATTCAAAACAATACCTGGGGCACTGGTTCCCATGATCAGCAATATTGGCGATTCGGTGGTCGTACCAAACCTGAATCGAAAAGTATCTGCGGATCCCATTGCGCTTGCTATATTTTCTACGGCGATAAGCGCGATTTCCTCATTTCTTGATGTCCAAGTAAGGTTTCCATCTATAAGCTTCACACCATAAAGAAAAAGCAGTTTTTCTCTTATAGTCAAGCTAGGTGTCGGCGTTGAAGTTGGCGTCGGCGTTGGACAAGGCGTGGCAATTATAGGCGCATATGGAGAACTAGTTGGGACATAGGCTGTACCCGTCACAGTTGCACCATTTATATCTAAAGTCCCTGTTACTATGTTGCCTCCCGGAACCGGAGTAGCCGTACCAGTTGCAACAATATTACTGCCAGGCGGGGGACTGCTATTACACGCCGCCACCCCCATCCCCGCGGACAGGCTGAGCAGTGCAACAATCACCAGTATATCCCACTTGCTTTTCCTGCGCTTTCTGCCATACACCAAGCTGACGAGCGCCAGCGGGACGAACAACGCTCCCGTCGGGTCGAACGGCAGGTAGGGATTGGCGCTGTTCGGTCGCGCATTCCGCGTCAGGAACCTGCCCGTGGACGGATCGTAGTATTGACCATCGCCAACATACAACAGTCCCGTGGCAGTATCCATGAGACCGCCGAAATAACCGAAGGCAAAGTTGCCTGTGCCGTAGGTTTCCAGCGTGTCGCCCCAGGGAGTGTATCTTGCTGAATAGGTGACTTCACCCACTGCATCGGTCAACTGGCGCTGGGTGTCCGTCCCATCGGTGAGACCATAAGACCATGCGTTGCTTTCTTCGCCGATGACGCCAAGTCCATACAGGTAGGATGTTGTGTCATTGCCTGTGGTGGCTGTGAGGGGACGGTTGCCGTCCATGACGTAGTAGGCGATCACACCCGCCGCGTCCATGCTCAGGCGTTGACCGAGACCATTGTAAGTCATTTCGGCTTGCACGTCCCAGCCTGTGCCGTTGTGGGTTTCCACTTGTGTAAGATAACCTGCGGTGTTGTAGGTGTAGCGCTTGTCTCCATTGGTCTCGGTGTTGTCTGGCAACACTTCCACCAGGCTGCCATTGGCATCATAGACGTAATACCATAAGGACTCACCCATTTCGGCGGTCTGCAATTGATTGGCAGCGTCGTATTGATAATTGGTTACTGCGCTCTGGTCACTGTACGTCAGCGCATTTCCGTTCGCATCGTAGGTGTACGAGAAACTCCTGCCATCGCTGTAACTGGCACCCGTGATCCTATGCAAGGCATCGTAGGTGTAGGTGATGGTGGTCGTGACGTTGTTAGCCTGTAGATTCGGCGCATAATCTGAGCGCATTTGCAGGAAGGCGGGTAATTGTAAGGAAATGTTGCTGTACGCACCTCCCGGCACGTTTGCCAACGGAGTGGGAGATGGGGTGAGCGTCTCTGTGGGTGTCGATGTTGCCTCTGGGGTAATGGTCGATGTAGGTGGCAAGGTTTCAGTTGGAGTTGCTGTAGCGGGAGACGCGAGCGGTCCAATATAAGAAGTGCGGCGCGATTCGAAGTTGTCAAAGTAGTAGGAACCCGAAGTGGATGAATCCACTCCGCCCGTCGCGCCGAGGCGAACTTCGTCCAATTGATGTTGGCTGCCGTCATTATCCACATTCGAGATCGATCCCGCTAAAACGTCGTCGATCCACAGCGTGAACGAGCCGTCATTCGCGCCGGGGGCGCTGGCTGCCTGCCACTCGATCTCGACCATATGCCAGTCGTCGCTGATGGCGTACTTGCTTCCGATGGTATAGTTCCAATCGTCATTGAAAACACGCGGGCGCAACTTGTAGGAACCGTTTTCATACAAGAGTTCAAGGCGGAAGATTAGATCTTGAGTGTAATAATTGTAGCCATCGAAGATGTAATGTGCGCTGCCCGAATTCATGGTGATGGAGTTGGGGTCGAAGTGGAAGCGGGCACGATAATGATCCTCCCCGGCGGGTGAAGAATCCACAGCCTTGAGTACGACGGTATCATCGATCAACACTTGCAAGCCAGAATTGCTTTGGTATGCTGCGGCAGAAGAGACGGAAAGATCGCCTCCATCGACCGAAGTGCGGGTCGGGCTCCATCGAGAGAGGTCGCCGCCTTCAAAGTTATCGGCAAACATTGCATCCGGGCGGGCAGGCGGGGGATTGACCGCCGGTCCGTTTGGGTCCAACCCGATGTGAGCGCCAGTGTGCGACTCATAGGCGTCGAAATACATGGTGCCGCTGCCCACAATCCCGCCGCCTGTTACACCCCAGGATACTTCGGTTACTGCCTGGGTGTCGTTGTCCAGGTTTTCAATGCTGTCTGCCAGTTGGTCACCGACATATAAGCGGATGTACCCATCGTTGGCGCTAGAGGCTGTGGCGGCTTTCCACTCCAATTCCATCGCCTGCCACTCATTGGCAATGAACACCCCTTCACTTTCATACCAATCCTCAGCGTCATCATGTCCGCACAGCCCCAAAGTATAGTGCTCTCCTTGCTGGTCCAGCCAGATGCACGCCATTCCCCAAGTCTCTTCGGACGAAACACTCATCAAGAAGAAGCCGCCATTGGGAGCCTGTACAGAATTCGGGTGGAAGTAGAAGCGGGCAGAGAAGTGGTCTTCCTCATTCGGTGATTCATCAAAGACGATCAGTTCATTGCCATCGTCCAGAAAGGCTTGCATCCCATAATTTCCTACAGCGGCAGCCTGGGCGGTAATAGATAGATCGCCACCATCGGTGTTCGCCCATTCCCAAGCAGAAAAATTACCGCTCTCAAAGTCATCATCAAAGATAAAGCCGGGGACCGGTGTATTGGTAGGGGTAGCAGAAGGCGTTGGGGTGATGGAGTTGGCGGTATATTGAATCACCAGCTTTGGGCGCTGGGAAGCCGTGGACGTATCCGAAGTCTTGAAATCGAAGCGGTCATTAAGCTCGCTTTCTGATTTGATCAGGAAACCGTTATTGGTAAAACCGCCGTTAAACATTTCCTGAATTTTGGCAGGATCCAGCGCGATTTGTTTCTCGCTGTTCAAAGCCTCATTATTTAGAATTTGTACCGAGCCAATCGCGGCGCTTTCACGGTCATTGGCGCCAGCCGCACCCGGCGACTGCCAGTTCGATCCCGTTGCGGAGCGGTTCCAGTTGGCTTGGGTCTCATTGAAGGGCGTATTCAAGCGATAGACACTATAGGTCGCATCGTTGCTTGAGAAATCCTTAGAGGTCCACAGTGACAGGGATGCAGAGACAATTTGGGCGTCAGCAGGCAGGGCAGATAGATCAAACTTAATTAAACTGCGTGCCACTCTATTGGTTGAATTATTGTTTTCACCCACGCCCATATCGGCAGATGTGCCGTAGTTCGAAGTAGCCGAGGTGCTCAACAAATAGGTATCGAAGCCATCTGTTCCATTTGGCTGCAAGATCAATGTATATACTACGGATGGAACATTTGTAGCAGTCTGTGTCGGTGTTTCGGTCTGCGTTGGGGTTAATGTCTCAGTCGGTGTATTGGTGAGGGTTGGGGTCAAGGTTTCAGTAGCAGTTTGCGTAAATGTAGGCGTGGGGGTTGGGATGACAGGCTGCACGATCCCTTCCACGGCTTGAACCATATTCCCGACTGCATCATACGTATAGGAATACGAGGCAAGCAAGTCATTGCCTGCCTCGTGTTCGAGTTGCGTCACCCGCCCGGCAGAATCATAGCCGTATTGTGAGGTCACTCCGTTCGGGCGAGATACGAAAGTAAGCTGCCCTGCCGCATCGTAGGTGTAACTTGTAGAGGCATTGTTCCAATCAGTTACATTCACCAATTGATTTACATCGTTATAGGCGTACGCAACCGAATTCCCTGTAGGATACGTTAATTCAGTCCGATTCCCCACTGCATCATACTCATATCCCACAATGGCATTATTCGGATCAGTGACAGAAATCAGGCGGTTGAGCGCATCGTATGCCCAGGTGGTTGTCCCCAAGCCATCGGTCATACTGAGGCGTTGCCCGTTCGGGTTGTAGGCGAAGGTCACATCTGCGTCGGGGGCGGGATAGTCAATCGTAATCAACTGCCCCGCATCGTCGTAGACATAATTCGTCACCTGCCCCTTGCCGTCGGTCATCGAGGTTTGTCTCCCCGCCAGGTCGTAGGTGTAGCTCCAGGTGTTGTTGAGCGGGTCGGATTTGCCCGTCACACGGTTGAGCGCGTCGTAGGTGAAGGTCGTGACGTTCCCCAGCGGGTCGCGCGCGAGCGTGCGGTTGCCCGCCGCGTTGTATTCATACTCGTAGCGGACGTTGGTCTGCGCATCCGGCTGGACCGTGGGCTTGTAGTTCAGCACCACCGCGGCCTGCCTGCCGAGCGCGTCATACTCGAAGTGCGTCACCACGCCGTTCGCATCAATCGTGGCGGAAACCTGCCCCAGCGCATTGTAGATCGTCTGTGCCGTGTTGCCCAGCGGGTCGCTCACCGCCACCTGGCGGTTGAGCGCGTCATACGTATAGGTGGTTGTCTTGCCCAGCGCGTCCGTAATGGCAATGAGATTCCCAACCGCATTGTAGGTGTTCGTGGTGGTATGCCCGTTCGGATCGGTCACGGTCACGGCGCGGTTCAGGTTGTCGTAGGTGTAGCTGGTGACACTCCCGTTCGCATCGGTGCGCGAGAGGACATTGCCCAGCGCGTCGTAGGTTGTGTGGGTGGTGTTGCCGAGTGCGTCTTCCACGGTGATCACGCGGTCCAGCAGGTCGTAGGTGTATTCAGTGCGTCCGCCCATTGCGTCGATGCTGGCAATTCGCCTGCCGTATTGGTCGTATTCGGTTTGTGTGATACGCCCTAATGGGTCTGTCGTGGCGATCAGCCTGCCCTGCGAATCATAGGTATAGGTGGTCGTCTTGCCCAGCGCGTCGATCGTGGCGATGCGCTGTCCCTGGATGTTGTAGACCGTCTCTGTGATTCCGCCATTCGGGTCGATCGTCTTCACCAAACGGTTGAGTTCGTCGTATTCGTAGGCCGTCACCCGCCCCAGCGGGTCGGTGCGGGTGGAAACGTTGCCGTTCGGGTCGTAGGAGGTCAGGGTCTCGCTGCCGAGCGGGTCCCTCACCTTCACCACCCGCCCCAGCGAGTCGTAGAAATAGACCCATGAATTCCCCGCCGCATCCTTGACCGTCGAAGTATTCGCAACGGCGTTGAAGGTGGTCGTGCCGGTCGCGGTCCCCAGCGGGTTGATCGTCTTGATCAGCCGCCCGGAGGGGTCGTATTGGTAGGTGGTGGCGCGTCCCAGGGCGTCCGTGCTGGAGACCAGCCTTCCCACGGCATCATATGCGTTGGTGGTGATGTTCCCGGCTGGGTCGATCGTCTGCACCAGACGGTCCGCATCGTCGTACACGTATTGCGTGACCCGCCCCAGCGTATCGGTAACGGCGATCTGGTTGCCGCGCGTGTCGTACGCATACTCGGTGACGAGGTTATACAGGTTCTGGTCGTTCTGCGGGCGGCTGGAATCGTAATTTTGGACGGTGCGCAGCAACTGCCCGGCCGCGCTGTACTCGTTGAACGTCACCCGCCCGCGCGGGTCGGTGGTGTGGGTCAACCGCCCGAGGGAATCGTAGGTGTAGGTCCAGGTGTGCCCGTTCGGGTCGGTCATCGAGATGCGCTGTCCGTGCGAATCGTAGGTGTAGGACGTTGTCCGCCCCAGCGGGTCGGTGGTGGATTCCAAATATCCTTCGGGGGTGTAGGTATATGCCGTCACCGCGCCAAGCGCATCGGTGGAACTTGTCAGCAGCGTGCCGTTATAGGTATGGGTCGTGGTGTTGCCCAGCGGGTCGGTCATGGAGGTCAGGTTATTGAATGCATCGTAGGTGTAGGAAGTGGCATTGCCCAGCGGGTCGGTCTTGCCCAGCAGGTTCTGTCCGTCCGCGCTCCAGGTCATGCCGAGCGTGTGCCCGGCATCGTTCTTCACGCTCGTCGGGCGGAAGTTTTCATCGAAGGTCGTCGTTTCCTTTTGGCTGACCTCGTTCGTGCTTTGGGTAGCGATCCCCTGCTGGTTGTATTTGTGCTTTTCAGAATGGTTCAAGCCGTTATAAATAGTTGTGCTTCCATCGCTGTGATAGGTGACCAGCACCAGCAGGTTACCGGCGCCGTCGAACTGACGGTAGGCGCGCCCCTGCAGGTCGTATTCCGTTCGCACGGTTTCTTTTCCGGTGGGGTCAAGGACTTCCGTCATGCGGTGCGCGGAATCGTAGGTATAGGTCCAGTCGTGCCCGAGCATGTCGGTGTAGGTGGTCAGGTCGCCGTTTGCGTCGTAGCCGAGGGTCACTTCCCGCCCGGCGTGATCTTCCACCGAAACGATCCGCCCTTCCGCGTCATATCCGAATTGGATGAAGCGCGAACCGCTGTCCGCCTCGACCTTCGAAAGCCTGTCCTGCGCGTCGTACACATACGCGAAGGCATGCCCCTGCGCGTCTTCGCGCGAAAGCATCCGTCCGTCGAGATCGAAGATGAATTTCTCGTGCGCCGTGGAGGTGATCGTGTACGTGGTTGTTTCCCTGGTCAATCTGGCGGTTACACCGGGTCCGGGCGTATAACTTCCATCCATCTCCTCTTTGAACAAATACTGGTTCCCCAACACGCTGCGGAAGAGGACAAACCCTTCCATGCCAAGTGGATGATCGGAGAAGATTAGCCCGGCTGCGTGGTTGTGTGTCCAGCCGTGTCCGAGCGCTTCCGCGTAGGCATCGGTCGTTGCGGTCGAGTAGGTGCGCTGGAAGATCAATTCTCCGGCAGAGGTCGGGAAGGACAGGTCCACCAGCGAGAAGGAGGACGAGCCGGTCTTGGTGTTGATCGGGTCGCCGCAAACCTTCTGGGTGCAGGAGATGTTGCTGAAGTTTCCATCCGCATCAATCTTGGCGTTGAGCCTGGTGACTGTTTTGTTGTGACCACCGCTGTTGACGGAGCCGGGATACACATCGGTTTGCCAATTGAAGGCATACGCGGCGGAACAGGCATATTGCTGCTGGACGATCTGTTGCGCGGCGGCGGATGAATCCGCGCACACGTAGGTCGTCGCCTGGCTGATGCCAACGTTCAGTTTATACCCGGTTGCGCTCACATAATGCCCGCGGTTCGGATGTTCGGTTTCCATTTGCACGCTTTGCAATGCGGTTCCTGCCACGCTGCGTTGAAAGGAACTGGCGGGTATGTTAAATGAAAATTGCCCGGCCGGGATCTGGTTGGAATACGATCCCACTGGACTTCCATTGAAGGAGATGGTTCCATTATGCGGCTGCACGTTCGAGCGCGGGGAGTACACGATATTCAGGAATGCCGATGCGATGGACTCCGGCGCAAGGAAGGCGGGGATGGGGAGCGGTGTGACGATGGTGGGGCGGTTGGTGCAATACCAATCCTCCGTCTCGAAGGTCATCGTGCAGTTCTGCATCAACACCGGCATGATGCTCCGCCCGCCGCCGCAGGAGGTCGAACCAGATAAACTCCGCGTCACACCGGACCCGCTCGCCTGCAGGCTGAAATCGATCGGCGGAACGGCAGGCAGCGAACTGGCAAGCTTGGACGGCGAACTGGCTTGCGCGGCTGCATCTTCGGCGGTGAAGATGGGGTAGGCCGTCACCTGGATGGATTGCCCGGTGTCCAGACGCGCGTGGTCCAGGCTCGGCTGCAGGAAGATGCGGGCGGGTTCCCCGGTTTGGGGATCAACCGCAGTCAGGGAAAGGTCAGTGATCGGCTTGCCATGGTTGGTGATCCGGTAGGTCCGCGCCAGGGTAAGTTCATCGAAACCGACTTCCTCGATCGTGAAATCGCCTTCGGACAATACCGTGACATGTAGGGCCATGTGATCGTGGATCGGCGCGCCGCCGCCATCCGACACCAACGAGGCGGCCAGGGTGTAATTGGCTTGGGCGGCATCCTGCGCGTTGACCGCCACCGTGATCTGGCGGGTTTCACCGGGTTGCAGTGTGATCGTCTGGTCCACGCTGCCGCTGTCCACAAAATTAACCAGGATGTCCTCATGCGGGTTGGGGATCGAGGCGGTCAGGGTATGCGCGACGCTGTCGTCGTTGCGCACACTGACACTGACCCGCTGATCGTAATCGCGGTCGATAGTCGCGTTCTTACTGCGGTTGACGAACACGATCCCGTTCCCCACCGTAAAGGTGCGCTGTAGCAGGGTGGTGGAGCCGCAATCTGATTCCGCCTCCACAAACCATTCGTAGGTGGTATTACGATCCAATCCAGGCACGACGACGGAATGAGAGACACCCTCCAATGTGGGGAAGATATCCGCATCCTGCGGCGACCCGGACGGGAAGATCGTCAGCGTGCCGGTGATCGGAACATCAGTATGCCAATTGATGGTCACATCCCGCGAGCCGAGCGTTTGCCCGCCATGCGGCACCAGCCCGGAAACCTGCGGCGCCGTCTGGAAGGCGATACTGGCGGGGCTGCTCTCGGTATGCTGGTTGGCCGCGCTGGTCACCTCCACCTCGAACGGAATGCTGCCCGCGTCACTGCATGAATTCGTTTGCACCGTAAGCGATACGACGCTCGTCCCGCCGGGCAGCAGGCTGGCGCTGGTTTGGGAGAGGGTATACCATTGGGAATTCAGCCCATCCACACTGATCGTGTACGTATCCTGCATCAGCCCGGTGTTTTTGATCGTAAGTTCGTACACAGCCTCGGCGCCGATCGCCGCCAGGCGGCTGGATGGGGAGAGGATCGCCGAAAAAGCAAGCCCGTCCACCACCGTAGTCTGGACGGCGGCGTTGTTGTTTGCCTGATTGCTGTCGGCAGAAGTGGTGGTTACGCTTGCCTGCGCCTCCAGTATGCTCCCCACTGTGGCGGCTGCTGAAACGTGTCCGCTTACCACAAAGGACAGGCTTTGCCCCGGGGAAAACGTTCCGAATTCCCAGGTGAGCGTCTGCCCGTCCTGCGTCGGTTCAACGTCGGAATTTTGGCTGATGTAACCGACATCCGCAGGCAGCTGTAGTTCCAGCGTGACATCCTCCGCAGCCGCTGTAATGGACTGTTGGAGTGTGACGATATAGCTAACCACCGAGTTTGGGATCGTAATCGCTGGCGCGGAGAGGGATACCGACAGGTCGCCAACCCCCTGCGGGTCATGCAGGTAAATCGTCCCTTCGCCCTCGCTCTCCCAGCCGGGACCGCCGGATGCTGAAAATGTGAGGGAATGATTCTCAGTAACTGCATATACTGCAATCCTACCCCCAGCTCCCGCTCCACCAATATTCGGACTTGATCCACCTCCCGATCCACCTTTAGATTCTATTATGCCATTTCCTGTTAATAGGTTGCTTACTATCCATATACTTCCACCAGACCCTCCTCCTGAACGATCTCCTCCCATAGTGCCATCTGCGCTAATTTTGCCAGATATGACAAGTTCATTTGTTACCACCAACTTTAGAGCACCACCACCAGTACCACCATCCCTCCAAAAGACAATCCCTTTACCAGGTCCTCCTCCACTTCCTAGCACGGTGGGGTTATAGGGATCCCCGTAGATTGAGCCACCGGAGCCATTTGAAGTTTGTCCAATTGCCCCATAACCAGCCCCGCCACTTGTAAATGATTCCCCAGCCCCAATCCCTCCTGCCCCTGGACCACTTGCAGATGGAAAACCTACACCATCTGCTTTTATTTTTCCGTTCGCATGAATAATTATATTAGCAGCATTGATTGTCACTCCCTGATTAAGGGTCGTGTTCCCCAATGCGATCAAGGTTCCCCCGCTTTCAATTATTATAGAGTTAAAAGTATACTCCCCCGCTGCCAGACTGCATGTTTCTCCATCGGGGACAACCAAATCTCCGCTTGTCGCGCAGGATGGCGTTTGGAAAAAGCCCTTCACGAGAACTTCCCAAAAACCATCATTTCGTTCCTCGCTATCCGAACCGAGTTTTCCATCAATGGACATTGCGTTTGTCCGAGAAAATGGCACTACGGCATTAAACAACACAAACACAACGAGCAATACTCGCAGGGTCTTTTCCAATCTCGGGCTGAGATGAGCCATGATACGCCTCCTGAATCCGACTTGTGTCCGTTCCGGCTATTTTGATTTTTTTGGGCAGAGCGTTTTTCTCTTACCCCCCAGTCCCCTGGGCGGTCAATAATTGACCTTAGAAACATATTACATGTTTCAACTATTAAAATCAAGTTAACTTACCATGTCGCTGTAACAGAAATGGTGGGTGAAAATGTGGAAATGGGAAGTAGACGGACTACCCCAAGAGAGAAATAGAGATTTACGACCAGAACTGACAGGCAACCAGACAGCCAGCAAGTAGACCCTCAGAGGATTTATACCCGCGAACGCGTTTTGCTCTGCTTTTCAATCTCCCAATGATCTGTTCTGTGCGGTTATTCGTCCAGGGAATGCCCGGATCATGATAGAACTCAATGTATCTCTCCCAATCTCTGCTCAAACGCAGCACAAGGTCTCGTAGTTTTTCCAAGGGTGTGCGCTTTTCCTCTGGCGGGGTTGTCCTGCCAGGGATCTGCTTCCAGAGTTGATATAAGACTTTACTTCCATTAGTGGGGAGATCATGGATCAACTCCTGGAGTTTTGGAATGACATACAGCCATTCCGGTGGGAGTTCCTGTTCGAAGACCTTCAGCGCTTTCCGGTCCAACGACGGACATGGAATTGGCAAATCTGATGCCCGACTTCAAGTTCCTGGGCAATCTCTTTATAGGTTGCCAGATCATCCGTCACGATGGCTCCAATCTTGTGCTGTTGCTTCAAGGCTTTCAACCACGTTTCAACAGCCACCAGCTCCTTTTCATCGATCTCTGCCAATGCCAACAACTCCCCATCCCCCAGATCGACTGCCACCATGATCCCCTTGCCATTCACCCAAACCCCATCCACACCCACGATCCGTGACGGTTTCCATTTCAGTCTGCGACCGATCCGCTGCCCTGCCTCCTGCACATCTCGCCAGCCGCTCATGTGACTCAAATGCACTCCAAACACCGCCAAGATCAGCGACACGCTGCGATGGCTTACCCCCAGCGACCACATGATCACACATAATTTCATCAGTCGTTCGCTTTGCTGGGCAGGGCTCACTCCTTCCGGGTATTGCCGAAAGGTATGCTTGCAAAAACAACAGCGATACCGATGCACTTTTACCTGTCGATCACGCGTATCTTTCACCCGCTTGTTCACCTGTCCCCACCTTTGGAAAGTCTCACCACCACAGTACGGACACTGCTTTGGCCTTCCCTCTTTTTTGCGCTTTACACTCGGTAGGTTTAGTACAACAATGGACATGACGAACTCCTTGTCGTTTGGCTTTGATCCCCCATATCTTACAAGGAGTTCGTCTCTTTTTCTCAAAATCCACCAACTTTGTTACTGTAACTACATAACTGCTCTTGTGCGACGGTTTTGTACTTATTTTAGTCATAAAAGAGCACAAAATATGGTACTTTTCTCATCAAAATTGTGACGCATAATAATTGCCGCTGGGATAATTGACCTGTATAATCAACCAAGTCGCTCACCCACAGGGTGTTTTTGCCAAATAGGATTTTGGGCGAATGGATTTACTAAACCTACAACTTAATTCTCCAAATATTCAAGTTGCCATACGAACATTAACAGTCGGTGGTTTTATCTTGGAAAATTTTAAGCGCTCTCCCGGATATGCCCTATTCTTCATGTCACGGCATGATGTATTTGGAATTAAGCAAAAATATTGTTTCGCCCTTTTTGAGAATAAGCCGGGGTCAACTCAAATCCAAACAGCAACAATTGCGGCAAGCCACAATAAGGCAGAACTTGTCATAATCAGTCCAGTTGCCATTAAAGAAATCCCTAATATCGAGTGGAAACGCTTTCTAAACTTATTTGGGGGACCGGTTAATAGTTACACACCTCTCGAATCAGATTTCGCAGAACATCTAATGAAGTTGGCGTTCAATAAATTACCAGCTGGGCTTACAGGAAAACCAGATGATTTATTTGAGCTCTATATTCAACGTGCCTTTGAATTTATTTTTGGATGCAAAGTACATCGTTATGGACAGGAAAGAAGATTTGAAGCTCGCCCAGACGGCATCATTATCCAAGATAAGACTTTCTCTTCCATATATGATACTAAGGCATATTCAAATGGATTTGAAATAACATTGGATTCCATTCGGCAATTTAGTTCGTATACTTCGGATTTTCGAAGCCGCTACAACCATTTTTTTGATCTACATTCCTTTATAGTAGTATCTGGGAAATTTCCCCATACTAAAAGGATCCTAGAAAACAAATCTCGGCAATTTTTATCTGAAGCGAATATTCCCCTCGCCTTTATTACGGCAGAAACAATTATCTCAATTATTGATCTCTTGGCAGATTTCCCCTCAGCCAGACGCTCCATAAACTGGAGAAAAATCTTTGTAAACCCAATAATAGTTCCCGATCTAGTACAATCCGAATTGAAACTAATTTCAAAAGATAAAATTATTATGGAGGGAATAATCTAAAATGGGAACATCAACTAATCAACGATCGCCGCGAACGCCTAACTGGAAAGCTGTTGAAGTCACATATACCCACCCCGGAGCTACTGTTCAGAGGACCGCACAAGAGATTTGGCGGGCCGCTGCTAATGAACCGGATGGTGGACTAATTAGCAAGTTAAGCAATCCAATTATTGCTCAATGCATTGATGTCATGCAAAAATCTCAATCTGCAACAGATGCAGCACAAAAAGTAAGGCGGTTGCTCGCATTATCAGGTCAGTCCTCACTCGCAGGCGAGATCGCACAGAGAGCTTCTATCATTGCCCATGAGACAAAAGGAAATCGTACCAATGCTTTTGTCCGCTCCCTTTTCTCAGAGGCTAGCAACTATTTAGTATCAAGAGATTTGCCTGGTTTCGTTGGACTAGCAGATAAAGTTAGAACTGTTCAAAATGCTGCCGTGTTAAAGTCAGCGATTATGAACGAAGTTTCTTCGAATGTTGACGCTGTTCCCAAGCCCTCTGGCAAATTGAGCAACCCTAGAACATGGCAAAAATACATCAAAAGTGTTGTAAATCATTTAACGGGGGCAAAGTAATAGCATGGAAAAGATATTTGCTATTTCGGAAAAACCAAAAAGCATAAAAAACGGTTTTACATTATGCCCTGACATCAACTTATACACCGGCAAAAAAGAGTTCGCGGATAAGTATGGAGAAGCAACTTCCTTAGAAGAAGACTTGCTAGTTTTAAGTTCCGCAATATTTGCTTCTGATATTGCTACAAAACGTGGTCAACAACACAATTTTGTTAGACATATTGAATTGACCATACCAGTTGTAAATTTATCATCATTCCACAATGTTGCGGACGATATAACTTATGCCCTAAATGTCTTAAGTTCTGATGCCTGGAAAATTCGATTCGTACAAAAAGATGGACAACCGGAGAAAACAAAGAAATGGGAGACGCAACAAGATGGAAAGGTCTTACTGTTTTCAGGCGGACTGGATTCATTTGCGGCTGCTATTTCACTCGCCAATAAAAACAAAAATATTCAATTGGTAAGTCATGTAACTGCCAATCAAGTAATTACAGGCACACAAGATAATCTAGAAAATTATTTGAACAAAACCCACCCGAATATATTTTCGAGAGTCACTTTTCGAGTTACAGGAATTGGGAAGCCAACTCGAGGATTCCCCTTTCCTCAGGACAAAGAAAGGGAGGAGACTCAAAGAACCCGTTCGTTCATGTTCCTTTGTCTTGCAGGATTAGTAGCACGAAGACAAGGTCACAAAGATGTTGTGATGATTGCCGAGAATGGTCAAATGGCTATTCATTTACCATTAACCGCAGGTCGTATCAGTGCTTTTTCAACACACACTGCTCATCCTGAATTTGTTATGTTAATGTCGGGGATTTTGTCGAAGTTGCTCAATCATAGAATTAATATCGAAAACCCATTCCTCTATATGACAAAATCAGAAGTAGTTAAATTGCTTCTTCCGAAGCACAAGGCGATCTTGAAAGATACAGTGAGTTGCTGGAAAGCAAGCAGAGTGTCTCATTATCATCATTGTGGGATTTGTGTGCCATGTTTAATTCGGCGGATTGCACTCGAAAAAAACGGAGTTTTCCTAAAAGAATACGAAAGGGATTTACTAAAAAGTAATGTTGCGGGCTTGGACCCCAATGATGATGGCAAGCGTAATCTGGTCGAATTATGCGAGTTTATAAATAATTTTGCGGAAGACCTGTCAATGGCTGAATTGCAATTACTGTTTCCCGAGTTGGCTGCATCAGACAGTTATGATCCAGATCAAGTAGTGAAAATGTACAAACGATTTGCAACCGAGGCTTTAAGTGTTTTCAAGCGCTACCCAGAAGTGATGAAAATAATTAGGTAAACACATGTTCAAAATCTCTCTTACCGAATTAGAACAAGTTCGAAAAAACCCTGTAGCATTCAGGAAAAAGAAGGAAACCTCTAAAGGCATTTTTGTGAGCAAGTCTATTTTCCAAACACTAAAATGGGCAATTTTCAAATATCACAAAGATGATAACCCCATATCTGCAATGAACTATTTAGAAGATAGGCTAGACAAATTCAAAGATCGTAATAAATGTGATAAGGCAATTGAAGATCTACAATGGTACATTGAGGAATATCAAAAACTTGGTTGGGCAACGGCACTCCAAAAACACAGCATCACGATCCCGCTTTCGACAAAACAGGCTGACTCTCTGAAAGTTTCAGGCGAGATAAACCGGATCGATTTTCACCCTAATGGCGCCTATGCCGCATGGCTATTCATAAAAGAAAATGGAGAAAACTGGAAGAACGAACTTAGGATGCCGGTAATACAAAATGCCGTTGGAGTTGAACTCGGTGCAGAACCGGAAATGGTTCATGTTGGAGTTTATTGTTTTGAAGATCATGTAAAATTCCTTCACAATTTTTCAAACAGCGATATTCGGCGTGCTCATTCTGAATTGGAAGAATTATTCAAAAAAATGGGCTTCTGAAAGGAGCGACAAAATGGAAGAATTTAATGATGGCAATTGGGGGATACGAATCAATGAAAAGCATTACTGCAAATTTGACATTGAAGCCCCTGACTGGGCAAAGACTGAACCTGGTCTTTCCTGGTACTCCAAGGGTGTTGTCATCTGGGATGAATCTCAAAAAATTGTGATCAACTTAGATTTTTGGTATTCAATGGCCTGGTTAGAGTGGCTCAAAAACAATTCGGAATGGGAACAGTTAGGTTCTGATGTTCAGAAAGAGTCGATACATATTAATGTCGAGATTCCGGACAGAAGAAAAAAGGATTCTTCCAAGTCTAACTTTGAAGCCCACCCTTCAAAGAGTGAAAAAGTAATGACCAAATTTCATCTTTCACCAGATCGGACAAAAAAAGTCTTGAAGTTTCTACAGCATCATGAAAGAATTATTCGTATGGAAGGCGAAATGATTAAGTGGCGATATGAGCAGTCAATGGAATCACTAGCCGCTATGATATGTGAAAATATGATGCGAGCGGATAACGAAGGTGAAAAAGAGAGATAGCCTCCAAATACCTATTAATTCTTATGACTGCTTATTCGCCTGATTTAAGGGTTGTTGATGGGTCATAAAATTAATAAAACACATGCGCCTGACTTATAAAACTACAACCACCATCGCTATCATGAAATCATGAATAAACTGACTCCGGCAGAGGTCTATTTTTAATGAACCCAGAAGGTGCTTACCCGACGACACCATTCGTCCTTTTTGTCCCACTCGTTCTGACACCGGACAAGAAACTATGGTTTATCTTGTAAAATTACTGCCGCGCAATTTACAGTGGCGTTGAATCTTCCCCGCCCAATTCCTCCGTGATGCCTTCGAACTGTGCCAGTGCGGACTTCAAATCTTCCATGATCTCCATTGCCAGCACATCGGGGTTGGGCAAATTTGCGGAGTCTTCCAGCGATTCATCGCGCAGCCAGAAAATATCCAAATTGACCTTATCACGCGCAATCAACTCATCGTACTTGAATGAACGCCAGCGACCTTCAGGGGTTTTCTCAGCATAAGTAGCTTTGCGCTTATTGCGATTGTCGGGATTGTAGCATTTGATAAATTCCATCAGATCATCTTTTGAAAGCGGATTGGTCTTTAGCGTGAACTCCATGTTGGTGCGCAGGTCATAGATCCAGAGTTGCTTCGTCCACGGGGTTTCGGAGGCGGGTTTTTTATCGAAGAACAAAACATTGGCTTTGACGCCCTGAGCGTAGAAGATGCCTGTCGGCAATCTCAGCAGAGTATGGACATCGCACTCGTGTAGGAGTTTGCGCCGCAAAATCTCCCCTGCCCCACCTTCAAAAAGGACGTTATCTGGCACAACCACTGCGGCTCGACCGTTAATCTCTAACAAGGTCTTGATATGCTGGACAAAGTTCAACTGTTTATTACTCGTGGATACCCAGAAATCGTCACGGACAATGCTAGTGGTCTCGCGCTTGACTTCTCCATTTTCCGTTACAAAGGTGACACTTGATTTTTTGCCGAAAGGCGGATTGGTAAGAATGATGTCGAAGCGTTTGCCGGGGTCGGCGGAAAGACTATCATCCACATGAATGGGACTGGAACCGCCATTGGCGCCGATGCCGTGCAGGTACAAATTCATCACGCACAGGCGAGCGGTGTTATCAACAATTTCCCAGCCGTGGAGCGCTTTCTTGCTAAGATGATCCAACTGTCCCTTATCGAGAGGCGCGAATTTCTTCGTGATGTAATCGTGGGCAGCAAGCAGGAATCCACCCGTGCCAGCGGCGGGATCGCAAATCGTCTGCCCAAGTTCGGGACGCATGACTTCGACCATCGCCTGGATGAGCGGACGCGGCGTGAAGTATTGTCCCGCGCCGCTTTTGGTATCCTGTGCGTTCTTTTCGAGCAGACCTTCGTAGATCTCGCCCTTGGTGTCGATATCCAATCCAACCCAGGTTTCGCCGTCTATCAAAGTGATGAGACGTTTTAGTTTTGCGGGGTCTTGGATTTTATTTTGCGCTTTGCGGAAGATGGTAGGGATGAGACCCGAGCCAGTGCCAAGTTCTTTGAGGATGGTCAGATAATGCGCTTCGAGTTCCACGCCGTCTTTGGACAGCAGGGATGCCCAACTGTATTTCGCAGGGATGGCGCTTTTCTTACCGAGCATCGAGACACCTTCGTAATCCATTTTCAGGAATAGCAGATAGGTGAGTTGTTCGACGTAATCGCCGTAGGAGATGCCGTCGTCACGGAGAACGTTGCAATAATTCCAGACGCGTTGGACAATAGTGGAGGATTGAGAGTTCATAGATTATTCCTGTCAGGAATTGAAACAAACACTGATAACAATACCTGCGATGGTATACAGTATTCCAAAGAATTTTATTAATTTGACCGCATGGTATTTTTTCTTCTGTTCAAGATAGGGCGCAGCTTTACTTTGCAGATCGAGGGTGGTTAGCCCATTTTCCTCCATTTCCTCGAGACGCGACCGAAGGTAATCTGTGTAGTCATTGAAACGCAGATAAAGTGCATATGCAAACCAATAAATTGCAATTGCGACCGAGGTCGTGACGTAAAGCGGTAAAGGTGATTTTTCAGCCTGAATAGCTAGACCAAAAATAGCAAAACTGATGCTAAAGAAGAATGTAGATACGGTCCAACGGGTGGTGACGTGTCGTTGTTCTACTTCCCAAATTTTGATGTATAGATCGTCTTTATTTTCTGTCTCTTTTTTCATCTTCCGCTGCATCGATAACTTCCTCTTTTCGTCAGTTTTCCTAATCATTTCACCAACCTCTCCTCAAACACAGATCACAACACTGCCTACTACAATCTCACTTGAAGAATATCAATAATACTCCCGTTATTCAACCTTAATACCAAGAGATTGGGCACGTTTTTGTAAAGAAGATAATAACCTGTCAAATGCTCCATCCTCATAGTAGTTCACCCATTGCCATTGGCTTAATCTATCAGGAATTTCGCAATCTTCAACCTTTAATGGGATGATAAAAATCGTTTCTTCAGGTTTTTCTTGGGCAATATCCAATGCTCGTTGTATTTCTTTTTGAACGTACCCTTCCTTGCTGACAGAATTTTTAGAAACACAAACAATCACAATATGGCTTTCTTTTACAGCTTTTGCAATCTCATGATCCCAGCGCACGCCGGGCAGAAGTTTAGCTTCATCCAACCAGGGATCAATTCCTTTTCTTGAGTAAAGCCTTTGAAAAAGTTTTCGGACTATCGGCTTATCGTCTGATGAATGACACAAAAAAACCTTTAGAGAGCGTTCGGTTGATTTCTTGCCGAACATCGTATTGACAATTTCCGCGTCAAGTTCATCGTCTGCTCCCGCTGCCATTCCACCCGCCAAGATCGTAACACGAACCCTGTCTTCTAACTTAGGATCAATGACCGCCCCAAATATCATATTTACATCGGGATTGGCGTATTCCCGAATTGTTGCGGCAGCAACATTGACCTCATAAAGTGACAGGTCTGCCCCTCCTGTTACATTGAACAATACACCCTGAGCACCTTCCAAGGATTGGAGATTTCCGAAAATATCTGTAAGAGCATTTTCTGCTGCTTTTCTAGCGCGGTCTTCCCCAGATGATTCGCCCGATGCTATCAATGCCAGAGGGTATCCTGGAATAATCGCACGAATATCATTCATGTCAATGTTTATTAAGCCTGGTATTGTCATCAGCTCGGAGACCGCGAGCACACTCTGATAAAAGCGTTCTTTGAATATGCCCAAACCGTGATTGGGTGAAGAAATATTATCTCTTAACAGGCTGTTTCCTGAAACAACCACGACAGCATTGGCAATCTTCTCGATTCGCTTAAGAGAGTTTATTGAAGCATCGTTTCGTGTTTTTCCCTCAAACTGAAATGGTGAAGCAAGAATACAAATAACCACTGCCCCAATTTTTGTCGCAACAGAAACGACAACTGGAATTGCACCAGTCCCTGTGCCACCACCGAGCCCAGAAGTCACGAAGATCACATCAAAGCCAGAAAAAGCCTTTTCCAACTCTTCTATTGCTTCTTCTGCAGCCATTCGTCCAATATCAACATTACCTGAGGCTCCCTGTCCTGACGTAAGTTCCTTACCTATTAATAACCTGTTGCCTGCGTCTGACTGTAATAATGACTGAATATCTGTATCAACAGAAAGAGTTTCAAGATTCTGATCACCCTTTTCAACTACATAATTTACTGTTTGGCAGCCAACGCCGCCAATGCCTGCAATCATTACCCGAATTGAACTCTCAGCAGCTGCATATTTATTATCCATTACCATCACAGCCTCCCTCCGCCACAGACTCGATACCACTCCCGCAGGGGATCTCCCCCACCACTGACAATAGTCTTGTGTAGTTTTCCAAAATAGTCATCTCAAAACCCTCAATGCCTGATTTCTCGTAAATACCAAGTTACTAATGCCCATCGACTCCCAGGCTTACCACGCACCACCCCAAAACCCGTATCATCCTCACAAATTAATCGTGCCTCCAATAATTTTGAATTGGTTAAACCGTTTTCTTCATAAACGGCATTTATGGTAATGACGGTTATCGCGGGGGCTTCATCTTTAATTTCTTGAAACTCCCATGACTTCAATCTCTTACCACGATATTCTTCACGGATACGCAAGGGGAGTTCTTTTATTGGATGACCAATTCTCGTTGAAATACAATTTCCCATAAATCCGTAGTTATTTAATTTCCAATAGTTTAGAAATTCAGCAAGTTTCCGTTCGGGAGAGGTTACTTCGTACACGATTACTTCCCCGAATGGCGGCACATCCGTACCAATATCTATATTTCTCGGCTTCCAACTTGCAAGTGTTTTTTTATCGCGTTCCAAATCTTGAATCTGTTGCAATATTTCCCTCCATGATTTTTCAGGTTCAGGCGGTGGTGCCTCAAATTGATTTCTCTCAGCTTTCACAGCCCAATCACGCGTTGCAAATAGCGCAATCCAGGACTTAGTCGCAACTACCTGATTATCGTAGCCTAGATCCATCCCATGCACGATCCCATGCCTGTATGGGACAGTAAGTGATTCTGTTCGGGTCTTCCTTCTTGATTGGGATAATATGAACGTTAGCCTCTGCAGTCCCTTACTGTGTGCAGCCACAGAATCCCAAGCAGTCAAATCCACACCCTCAGCAAAAAATCCTTTTTGCTGAATCTCATTTACCATGCCATCCAGTAAAGATAAAACCACAAGAACGGTCGCATAATATCGTCCTTCTTTAAAATCAGCCAAAGCTTTTTCTGCTAATGGCATTCGGCTCCTAAATGCTTTGACCGCGATCATAGTTCTTAATTCACCTTCTATCTTTTCAGGGGAATAAAACTCAATCAATAACCTTTCAGCTTCATCTACATTTCCTGATTTTCCAAGTTGAATAGCCTTTTTTGCTAAATCCATGTTCATGCGGTCATACATGATCCACCCCCTATCCCCAAAAAAACTATTAAAGTCGTCAGGGATGGATGTCATTTCCTCTGACTGTTTGGCAAGATCATCAACTTGTTTCATTGCCTCATCCATTTTTTTTACATCTGCGCCTAGCATTTTGAAAAATGGACGCAACAATGGCCAAGCCTTTTTAAGGGCTGTGAAATTTCTTGCATCATCTCGAATCTTTTTGAGCGATGGGTTTTCTTTTATTGGTTGTTCATCCATATTTTCACCCACCCTCAAAGGCGGACTTCAACACCACCTGCCTCGACCACGGCGCCCGCATCAGACCCGCCGCCAACCACATCTTGATTTCGTCAATCATAGTATTTCTCAACTATTTCGCTAGTTACTTCAAAAATCTCCTGTTCAAGTTTGAATAAAACTTTCATGGCTACTAGATAATCTAAATTAACATCATAGGTTAATAATGCCGTAGTAATTTGTAATAATGAATACGCTGTGTTTTGAATTGGATTGGCTAGCCCATTAATGCTCGGACCCGTTAAAAGGAAATTTTCATCCCCATCGTAGCGAAGTCCAAGTCTAAAAAACAATCCTCTGGCTCCACCATGCACATTCAAACAAGCCATCTTATATGCTGGACGCAAGTGAGCGAATTTGGCTAGAGATTCTAAATCAGAGAATCTCGTTCTTGGTCTTCCAGTCAAACCGACTGCCCAGCCGTTCTCATTAAGAAAGTCTTTCCCATATAACTTAACAAGCTTTTCGCTAGCAATTTCCAAATCTTGTAATTCTTCTTTCGTTATAATTCCACCGCTAAATTCTTGGTCATATTCAGAAAAAGCTTTTGCTGTTTTCCATTTATGGACTAAATCATGGTCAATATATTTCTTTGCAAGCTCATCATCATTTCTGTTGATAATGTTCGTTTCTACAGCCATCTCGTGAAGCGTTCTCCATCGCGCGTCTGCGCCATCTGCAAATCCATTTCGTAATAAAGTTATTATCTCTTTTGCAACTTGGCAACTTCGAGCGTGGGAATGACTGAGGACAATGAGACGTGGGGATGTATCTTCTGAAAGCGAATTAATAACACAGTCTGTGAACTCTGCACCAACGTCTTCTGACAGTACAACAAATATTTCAAGCAAGTCAAGGAGCTTTCCCCACTTTTTGTCGAGTTGTTTGTTTAAATTCTTTTGATGCTTCGAGTTTTCCTTTAAGATCGATGACGTGCGCTTCTTTATGTTTCTTAGGTATTTTTCACTTTCAGCATCAGATGCATCATTGATAATTGAAGGGAAGTTCTCAAGGAGAGCATTCATCTTCAGTTTTGCGCTGTCAAGAAGATCAAGTTCAAAATCTGACTCGCCACCTCCATTCGTAATTTCAATACTCCCATCATCATTTATTTGAATTGACATGCTGTCATTCAAGCTATCTTTGTTTTTCTCCAATTTTTTTATCAGTTGTTGCTTTTGTTCAACTGTTAAATGTATATCCCGTTTCCTCAACTCGCTTTCTATGACATCTGCTATAAATACGGAAAACCTGAGTTGATCTTGAATCTGTTTATCGAACAAATCTTGTAATTGACGCATTCTCTTGTCCTTTATGTTAATTTCCCCTCAAACGCGGACTTCAACACTGCCTGCCGCAGCCTCGCGGATCGGGCAAGCGCTTTCTCCACCACGGACTCGACCTCCCGCGCCACGGACAGCCGCCGCTCGACCTCTGCCACGATTCGCCGCTGTTCTTCCAGTGGCGGCAGAGGAATTGGCAAATCACGGCAAATTTCAAGTGTTAGGTTGAATTGTCCAGCAGTTGCTTTTGCCCGCTTTACTGCCCAACTCAACACACCTTCAGTTCTCAAAGCAATGCTCAAGTATTTTCTATCGCAAAATTCCAGAGGTCTGAATCTTGCAACAGCTTGGTTCATATTCCATTCAGGGAAAGTATCAGGAGCTATAGACACCTTTCCAAGTGGAGGACCAACAATATTCATCAAGACATCCCCAGGATAAACTTTGGAGCGAGCAAGTTCGCCAGCGTGGGTTTCTTTGCTCACAAAAGTTGGGTTGACCGAAAAATCAAGAGTCCCATCAAATGTTAAATTGTAAACTTTAATAAAAGGCACATCGCCTGACCCTGAAAACAACTTATTTGCTTTAGGAGTTGTACCTTTCGTAATAAACTCACAAATATCCTCGGCTCTTGCCCAACGCCACCCCTTAGGCAACTCGCCTTCATTAATCTCTAAATTACCATTTACCAATCTCCCGCTGACTGCCGCCTTGAGCACGGACGCCTTGTACCGTCTTAGTCCAGCCTGCACACGTTCCAGCGCGGACGTGCCCGCCTCCAACTGCGTGAACAGTTCTTCGATCTTGGCGACGATCCGTTCTTGTTCGGGAAGAGAGGGAACGGGAAATGAATAATCAGCAAATTGTTCAAATTTGACTCGTGGTCTATCACCTGCATTTAGGCTGTTGGAAAATTGAACAAACTCCCACGAGTTAAGAAAGTATTGTAGATATTTGCTGTATAGATGTGGAACCTTGCGAAATACTATAAACTCGGTTGAACATAAGCCATCAAAATCGGGCAAATAAACTTTATTCAAATAAGGACGCAATCTTCCATAAAGAACATCGCCAGCAGAAAACGAATCAGCAGTGCTTTTCATTTCCTTTGATGGCACTGTTCCCAATAAACGCATTGTATGTGCTTCAACATTTTCCATGCCAATGTAAGGCAAGTCAGGATAATCTTGTGGATTAACCCGTTTTTGCATTGGCTTCGTTGCTTCACCTAGCGTTGTCATTTGCCAACCATCAGGCAATTCACCATTCACCATTCTCTACTCACCACTTTCCACTTTCTATTCACTCAATGCCTGATTCAACTCATCCAACAAAGCGGGTAACTCATTGCCAAAGGTCTTCACCGCCGCCACCTGTCCGCCTTTTTCGAAGAACGGGCTGGCGTTCAGGTCGTCGGCGGAGATGCTCAGGTTCACACCGATATGCGCGGCAATCGAATCCAGCCACCAGCGTTGCGCCTCCATAAATTTTCGTCCCGCTGATTCTTGCGTGCGAATCCATTCAAGGTATCGGCGTGCTATCTGCTCGGGGTATGGAACCAGCTCCTCGTCCGCCAGAAGCGCATGACGCACCAGCGAGACCAAGTCCGCCAGCACGCGGCGTTCATTCACCCCGCGCACGCGGTCGCGTTCCAACGTCGCATACGCCCGCCACAACGACTCCGTCGTCCACGTCCGCGGCGGTTGTTGTAACGTCTCGGCTAATTCTCGTAAAACCTCAAACGTGAGGGCGGGTCTTCCTTGCCCGTCCGTCGTCTTTGCCGTTGCAGAAGACCCGCCCCTACGCGGTATCGAATAAATGATCTGCAACGCTGTGATCTCATCTTTATGCTCCTCGATGAACGCCTTGAACGACTCCACCGTGGCGCGCGCTCGTTCCGTTGCCGCAACATCAAACCCCGCCGTCGTCAACTCATCAGGGCTTTCATCCATCACCTGCTCGTGACTCTTTTTGATCTCGATCAGGCGGTTGCGCAGCGCTGGGTTCGCCGCCAACGGGCGCACCGACGCCTCCAGGTCGGGCGCGTCCTTCTCCAGTTCGTCGATCATTTTTTTGATGAGGATCGGGAGCCCGCCCTCACCTGCAAGCGAATCCACCTCGCGCGCCTCGCTCACGCTCAAATCTTTTTTCAAACGGATCAATCTACCCGTGAGGCTGGAGACAACATCTTCATCCACTGCCCCCGCTGCGACCATTCCCATTAACTTCTCGAACGAAACACTCTTCTTGCGTTCGAGCGATTGTGTTTCGACCTTCTCCTGCTCCACGATGCCCACTGCATCCACGATCACGAAATGATCCTTCTGGATATTCGCATCGGGATTCACCCCGCGCAGATCGGTCTGACTGATGACGCGTGTGCCGCGCCCGAGCATTTGCTCGAACAGAATGCGGCTCTTCACCGCGCGCATGAAGATCAAAATTTCAACAGGCTTGATGTCGGTGCCTGTTGCGATCATGTCCACCGTCACGGCGATGCGCGGGAAATACGCATTCCGAAAATCGCTGATGAGTTGCTCGGGGTTCTGCACCTGATAGGTGATCTTCTTACAGAACTCATCGCCCTTGCCGAACACCTCGCGTGCAATGTGGACTATATCTTCCGCGTGGCTGTCGTCCTTGGCGAAGATCAAGGTCTTCGGCACTTCATTGCGCCCTGGGAAAATCTCAGTCGGCAATTTATCTTTGAACGTTTGTAAGATCGTGCGAATCTGATTCGGCGCAACTACGTTGCGGTCAAGTTGATCAGGATCATAGGCAAAATCCTGGTCGAGCAATTCCATCCGTTCGGCACGCGTGATCTTGTGCCGTTTGCCAACCCATTCGCCAGCTTCGACGGTATTCCCCGCATCGCCGATCCTCGTGCGAATGCGATAAACCTCGCCATCTACGTTCACGCCATCGGCAACCGCCCGCGTGCGCGAATACTCCATTACCAGATTCTGATTGAAGAACCCCAGCGTCTGTTTTGAAGGCGTCGCTGTCAACCCGATCAGATGCGCATCGAAATATTCCAAGACCCCGCGCCACAAATTGTAGATCGAACGATGGCACTCATCCGTGATAATGAAATCAAAGAACTCAACGGGGATGCGTGCGTTGTACTTCACTTCCTTGGGCGGCTGCTTATCGAGCGCACTGCCGACTTCAAACAGCGAACCTTCTTCATCGCCCACATACTCAGGCTCCCCGCTCAGAATTGAATACAAGCGTTGAATGGTTGTGATGACCACCTTGTTGACTGGGTCAATCGCGTTCGACTCCAGCCGTGAGACGTTATACAACTCGGTGAACTTGCGCCCATCATCGGGGGTTTCAAACGCTTGAAATTCCTTCAAGGCTTGCTTGGCAAGGTTGGCGCGGTCTACCAAAAACAAAACGCGCTTTGCCTTTCCAAACTTGATCAAGCGATAAATGGCATTGATCGCCGTAAACGTCTTCCCCGACCCTGTTGCCATCTGGATCAACGCCCGCGGCTTATCCTGCGCCAGCGACGCTTCTAGATTCGTCACTGCTTCGATCTGCGCACCCCACATCTTGCCTGTAATCAAAGGTGGAAGGTTTTGTAATCGCGTACGTAACGTTCCACCATCGTCGGTCAACAATTCATTCAAAAACTCTGGACGATGAAACGCAAATATCCGCCTCGATCTCGGCGAAGGATCGCGGTTATCGCGGAATAACGTCTCTACACCTGTCGATTCATATTGAAACGGCAAAGGCAAGGTCACATGCGGAATATTCTGCGGCAACCCCGTCACATAATTCCCCGCTTGTTCTGCCACACCTGAAAGCGTCGTCCCCTCGGGCTTGGCTTCGATCACCCCCACGGCTTTCCCATCCACGAACAAAAGATAATCCGCCTCTCCTGTCTGCAAGGGAAACTCGCGCACTGCCACACCAAAACTCGCATAGCGATTGAGTCCAGACATATCCTGAATGGTCCAACCGCAGGCGGTCAGTCGCTTGTCAATATTGATGCGGGCGAGTTCTTCGGGTGTGGGCATCTTATCCCTTCTTGACGATGGTAAGGTAATTTTATATCAAAAGGCAGGAAATGACACTCTATTTTGCTTTCAGTTTTGCGACAATAAACATTGCACCCCCGTTACGCCACTTTCATTAGTTCGTCACTCCTCTGCCTCCAAGCGATCTCCAGCCTGCCAGTCTTCGTATTCTTCCCCATATCTTGTCCCTGCTGACGGGCGGGTTTAATATCAAATAACAAGAATACAAGGCATTGTATAATTCAAGTGCGAATAAATCATAGATAAGAATTTGGAGAAATAATGATTTACTTACTCAAAGAACCCGTCACGCCTGCGCAAATTCAGGAAATGCTTCAAGAATACGAAACCATGATCAAAATCGTCGTGGACATTCGCAAGCATATTTTATCTGGCGGCGGAGAAATGCATGCCGACTGCGAATCCGTTTTGCTTGAAAATGGCAGCGAACAGGACGATCTCTGGGGCGCGAATTGGTATCCAAATGAACAGCGCATTGAATTCGAATCGTTGATCAATATCCGCCCAAGGTTGGGAAATCGCAGCATCATCATTCAAGATGAAAATCTCCGCATACAAGTCGAAGCTGTAGCACGTGAAATCCTCGGAGGAGTCAAATGAAAGACAAGGAAAAACTACGCACGCGATTTATGCGCGATCCCCTTCCCCGCCGCCTCGGCGGACTTGCCGCCACACTAGGGCGCATCTCATCTTCCGCCAGAAATTCAAGCGACCCAACCGTTATATCCAATTTACTGGATGAAGCCAAGCACCTCATAGAATGGACTGCCGCCGAAACTTCGCCTGAAACAGCCGCCGAACTTGTTCAAATGCAGACCATGATTTCTCTCTGGCAACGCACCTGGCAAGAGTCCAGTCAGAATCCCAAACAGCGTGTGCTGCTCTCTGTACAGGCAAAGAACTGGTCCGACAAAGCGGTGGAATTTTCAGGGCTGGTTTGATACTGGATTACCGAGTAAGCACATGGCAACTATGGAATTAGGCAATGCCCTGTTCGGTCACCCGCGAGGTAAATACCATCTCAAGCGCGGTAAAGGCTTTGAAGAAATTCTTGCCTCCCTTCTTGAAGTCTGTGTGCCAAATAACAGTACTTATGGTGAAGTATTCGAAAATGAGGTCTTTGCCATCTTCCCATACTACTGGGGGGACTGCACCTGTGGAGACGAACACAACCACAAAGTAGATTGCTTCATCGTCAAGCCGAATTTCCTTTACAAACCTACTGGGCTCACCATCCATTGGTACAAATATCCGCTGCGCGATAGTTACTCAAATCAAAAAATTACGCTTACAGGTTTCAAGAAAATCATCTCCGCATGTATTCAATCTTGCAAGGCGGAATCTTCAGACTAGGAAGAATCATGGATGGAGCCGAGCCGTACATCAAAAAAACTGGAACTGGGATGCAGCTTTGCACGAGATTGTCCTGCTTAGAAAGATCAAGTGATTTTGCGACAATAAACATTGCACCCCCGTTACGCCACTTTCATTAGTTCATCACTCCTCTACTTCCGAGCGGTCTCCAGACCACGTGTCATCGTCTTTTTCTCCTATGGAGAATCTGGGTTTTGAGGACTTCGGGTTTGGAAGTTTGATGGTCTTTTTCTTTTTCGGCTTGGGTGGATATTGGCTCGGATCAAAGGGCAGCTTTTTCGTGGAAACGTGCAGCGCACTGTTTTGCAGAAGATCATCGCGCCACTCGCCCATCGCATACTGGGGCAGCCCTCCAAAGTCCCGCCAGTCATGCCCGATGAGAGCTATCGGAGTGAACTTGGAATAATCGTATCTTCGGAAATGCCTCACCACCCAGCCCGGTCCCATAATGCAGAAGACAACAGGTAGGTTCCATGTAACCGCATGCCGGCATGCCTGTGCAATTCGCCCACTATAGATCCTACGCATCGTTTGTCCGGAGCTTTTCCCGCTGTCTACTTCAAGCCAGAATAGCATCTCCTTTCCCTGATGTGTTCCCCAAGCCAGCGCATCGGGAATGCCTCGCTGAAGTGGGACTTCCGTCCAGGCTTCCCAGATTTGGATATCCGGGTATGCCTGTTCCAGCCATGCCCGCCACAGCCGGGCTTTGCGTCGGTGACGTTCGCCCGCGTATCGGAATTCGCCCCTGTATTTCGTGAAGTGAACGCCTTTTGGGATGTTCCAGGACCGATGCACAATCCTCAATCCCTTGGATCGGATCGCATATCCTTCGTATTTGCCGATCTGCCGGCGCTCGATCAAGCCCTCAACCTGAAGTTGCTTCAAAAGATTCCGAACATGGCTCTCGCTGAACCCTGACAGGGAAGCGATCTCGGGGCGGTATGCCGTTTTCAATCTCGCTAGGATCTGCAGAACACGTAGTGCGGATCCCTTGATGCCATATTCTTTCGGATCAAAACAAGGCGCCAGGCTAGGGACATCCCCTTGCTGAATACGCGTCGGCTGGATCGGACTGGAAAACTGCCATTCCCAAACAACGGGTTTCGATGCCGGCTGGATGGTCATCGGCATTTTGAACTTGACCAACCGTTTGATCTCGCTATAAAACCAATGCCCAGGTGCTTCCACCGAAATCCATAACGCAGGATGTGGACGTGCCTTGATCAGTTGATTGGCGATCAGGTCAATGATCCGCGCCTGGGCATAGGGCGGCAGCCCGTCCTTATAAGAAATGTGGTGCCAGAAAATATCAAGCACCATATCCTGTCCGTTTGTCGGATAAATCGGCGTCCACTCCAATGCCAGGCTGGACATAGGATCAACTTTCATCATCGTAATCGTGATACGCTTCGAGCTGCCGACCAAAATTCATATGCATGGAGTTTAGCATTCCGTGAAGTTCGTCCAACTCCTTTTCCACAGCAGTCATCATGTCGATAATATCCACGCTGGATTTTCCTAGACGATATCTGCCATGCTCATCCTTCAAGATTGGAATGCACAAGCTCTGTAATTCGGCAATCCCTTCGCGCATACGAGAAATCCGGCGCGCATTGTCATGCTTCTCTTCATCGTATACCAACACGATATCTTCATCCACTACATCCTGATCGTCATCGGGATCTTCTTCATCCATCCAATCTTCATCGGGAAATCCTTCATCAATAACATGCTCAGCCAGCTCTTCCAGCGTGAGCGGATGTTCTTGTTCCTGCAGCACCTCAAAAATAAGGTACGCATCCTGTTCAGCGCCAGCTTTCCTAAGAAACTCAGAGAGGGAAATAAAAAATTGTGAATGGGGTTGATCACTCATGATCGCTTCTCCTTTTCTGTTCAGGATAAGGGAAATGCGAGAGAGGTCTGATTATCGTGTCGCTAAATCGTTGCCGGCAGACTCATTTCTTCAGAAAAAGGATGATTTTTAATTAAAAGTCCATATGCTGTTTCTCTTGTAGTTCCGTAGTTCCCGCGCTCCCAAGACCCGCCATATTTGGATGATCTCTCTTTAGGACAGCCCTAAAAACCCAATATATGGCGGTAGTTTCAGGGAACTACATCGGGAACTGCACCCCTTCAAAGTAGTTCCCTGCCAAGTACCAGTAGTTCCCAAGTAGTTCCCGAGTAGTTCCCACAGTAGTTCCCTCAAAATACCCCCATATAAAGAAAGAATAAGAAGAAAATAGATTTATCAATCCCATATATAGGCACTATCTTTTACAGGGAACTACTGAACTACAAGAGAATGCCACTTTTTTAATTAAAAACTTCCCTGCCCTCACCCCAGCAAGGGGAATCAAAAAAGCCTGACTATCGCAAGCCAGGCTTTTGAGTAATCCAGTCCTACTTCTCCGGTCTCTCCAACGAGACCCCATACAGCTGTTCTACTTTCTGTATGTTGACCACCAGAACACGCTGCTTGATCCCGCCACAGGATCGGCTTGCCTCCACCTGTCGCTCCCCCACCTGTGCAAGCAGTCCATCCACCTGCCGTAGCTGCCGGCGCATGGCGTCGGGCATGATATCAAGATTTTCATCCAGCCCGCGCCAGAACTCCTTGGCTTGTGCCAGGCTGCTCTCGGTGCGGAGATAGATCAGCTTCTGGGCCGGACCCGGATCGTAATATCCGATTGGGCTCGCATGGATCGGCGGTTGGTATTCTTCATCTTGAGTCCGTGGCGCCAGATAGACCTTGCCCTCCACCAACAGACTGGCAAGCGCTGTAAAGAATTTCCGCACAGGAGATTCTGCCGCCACCTGCTCCGCCTGGTTTTGGATGAGCGACAGCAGGGCTTGGTTGTTTTCTGCAATCATCTCATCGACATCCTTCCACGAGATCAATTGCAGATCTTCAAAGC
>ERZ761607.304-NODE-304-length-95869-cov-11.698541_pt1 | contig 95869 bp, 81 predicted proteins | sample MGYA00511164_ERZ761607 | MGnify/ENA primary metagenome ERZ761607 (study PRJEB28899, sample SAMN02445080) | bioreactor sludge metagenome | biome: EBPR sludge | place: Australia: Brisbane, Thorneside Wastewater Treatment Plant | collected 2011-06-22 ...
TTTAACGCACATCCCATATGAAGGAATACATTGATAATTACCTTATAAAGCAAGATGTTTTCTATGAATGTATGCTTTTAGAGTATTGCTACTCGAGTTCAAATCATACTTTTAATTGGATAGGGCGTCCGGGTCTTTTTACAGATATAGGTTATGCAAAGAACCCTTTTTTAAAAATATGTTTTACAGGTGTATATAACTATAGACATATTTTTAACAATCATAAAAACAGCTATATTGATTGTGGTGAACATTTTACGACAAAGAATTATCAAGGAACATACGAATCTCACCAATCATATCTTAAAAAGAATGAAGGATGTTACGAAATAGAAATTGAGTTGACCTTTTTGCTTGGATCTATTTTTTTTCAGTTCGAAGTTTTTTTTCTCGAAGTATTGAGTACTGAATGTGTAAAGTTGAACGATTCAACATATATATATTTCAATTCAGAGACAAAAGAAGAAGTTGATTTTTATCAACCTTTTGGGAAATTAGATAGTTGTTGAGTTGAAAACACTATCCTCAAGCTAATATTTGCGAACAAGACGGCTAAGGTACAGTTTTACACTCTCGCATCAAGTCTGACGAAAGACAAAAGGTCTATAACCTTGAAGTCTATAAAGACCATAACTTCTTGGTTTCTACAGACAAGATTTTGGTGCATAATACGTGTTTAAAACCTGTAGATCTCAGAAACGGCATAAAAGGTGGAAAGGAAATAAATCAAGGAATCAGTGAAATACTTAAAGGTCGTGGTAATCCTCGTTTAAATAGTGAAGGAACACAAAAAACTTTTCAAAATAGAAACAATACTCCTAAAGAACGAAAGTGGGCAGGTGCGTTGGAATAAGATGTAGATGTACCTGGTCAAGGTAATCTTTATAGGATTCTAAAAAAAGAGGTCAGCACCGACGTAAATGGAAACCCAATTTACAAATATGGATATAGGTATGAACACTACGAAACCATACATGAGTTTATTCATTAAACTAATTAAATAATTATGCATAAAGCATTAAACATTTGCTTGTATTTGGGAGGAGAGGAAATTGCTAAATGTGATGGTATTACATTAGAATTTTACTCTACTACTACGGCAAGAAAGTTTTTTTTTCAGAATGTAAGATTCAACAAAAAAGTAAATGTTTCGTTCAGAGACAAGTTGTCTGTCAAAATTTTTTGTTTCACGAAATATAAAAGTAAAAGATTTCCATTATATGAGTTTGATTTATTATTGTTAGACTTTGATGATGAACTAAGATGGGCTAATGGACTCATCAATAACAATTATGACGAAGAATATAAGCAGGGAATAATTAATGTATTCAACCAATGGGGAAAGAATCAAAAAATTGATTGGTTTACATTACCCTTAGATACAATATCTAAAAGTGATTACATATCTGCTTGCTTCTACTACTCGTCATTAAGCACCAATATAGTTGCTAAAGATATTTATATACTTGACGTAGCCAATGCAAAAGAATATAGAGACATATTATATTTATGTGCTGAAGAATTTTTTGGTGATCGAGGATACATGGGACACAGTTTTCATTCTTTTGCTGATTGTGTTTTGGAGATAGGACAAAAACTAGAAAACAAGAAAATTATTATCAAAAACTGTAAAAATTTAGTAATTAAAGATGATTATTTCTTTTTGCAAGATGTGATGAATGAATTTTTAAAGTATGGTGTTTCTTTTTTTATGGAAGAGTAAAAACACAGGAAAGGCACGTGCAAACTCTACCTTCCGATGGGCGATATAGTAGATAGTGTGTAAATTAAATTTGTGCTTAAGGTCTATAACCTTGAAGTCTATAAAGACCATAACTTCTTGGTTTCTACAGACAAGATTTTGGTGCATAATACGTGTTGGGGAGGTGATTTTTTCTATAAAGGAATAGATGGACAAAAAACGATTGACCACATATGGGATGGACATTCATTTGCAAAAAGACAATCTGGTAAATCCTATTTTTCAAGTCAATTTAGCACTAAAGACAAAATAAAAGATTTAGTTTCGGATGCAAGGTCGAGATCAAGGGCGCACCATGACGCCGGTGTCCTAAGAGATGATGGAAAAAGAGTATTTCAAGTTGAAATGGATGACTACATAGGGTTTGACCAGCAAGGTCGAAAAACTAAAACAATTACAATAATTGAAGAAGATGGAAGATACAACAATGCATTCCCAGGAATATTATAATCAATCCGAGATGAAAATAATATTAGAATATATAATTGACTGGGAAACAATTATTAACGATAAAAAAATATTTGAGGATTCAAATATAACCTTTGCGACATTTCAGAACGAATTTTTATTTTCAAATTTTTTGGATTCTTTTGGAGATTCCAAAATTTTAATCTGGGATAGTTCAAAATCTGATAATTCACTATTATTTCGATGTAGTATATTAAGCTTTTGCTATAACTTCAAGAAAGCTGTCGAGAAATTAAAAAATGGACAATCTCAAGAATCATATTCATTCGGAAGTGAAGAGGGAGAATATTTTTTCAAGATAGCCCTTGTAAATGAAACTCTATCTATAAATAGCCGTGGTAAAGAATTTACATACGAATTCACTCCTTTTGCAAATGCTCTTAATCAATTCGTTGATAAGGTCTTATTTGAACTCCCAATCTACTATGAAGGATTAGCATCAAGCAAATATTTCTTGAAAATTCAGAAAGAACTATAAAAAAAAGCCGAGAACTCTGTGTAAAAGCTGCCTAAGGTCTTTGTTTTTACTTTTGTGCTCTCCCCCACTTCTTTTATCTGATACGATATGCGATTAATTCACAGCACAATATGTGAAACCGGCTTTTCAAAGGTTAATTTTCGTATAGAACTTCCTAAAAAGATGTGTTTATCCCATAGCTTTTTTCTGTGATTTCAGCAGCACAGGTAACATACTTAAACACAAAATTCCGGCAATGGCGGACATCAAACCAACATACGGATAATTTTGCAGTGCACCGGTGGGTGATTTTATGACAATTTGTCCGGCAATAAATGAAGCAATACCACTTGCCATTTGCATCACTGAAGAATTGATACTCATGAAAGTACCGCGTCGTTCGGGCGAAACCACTGTGCTTGCGATTGCCATTGCGGGAACCATGCGTCCATTCGTGACAATAAAGAAAAATGTTGTCAGCACTAAAACCACAGGTAAACTCACCACAGGTAAATTGGTAATTATCAATACAGGTAACACAGCAATAATCCCAAAAAATGTAAATACCTTAGGTTTACCGACAGCATCGGATATTTTACCGACTAAAGGCGAAGAAACTATGGTTGCTGCTCCGCCAAAAAAATATATAAAGGGTAAATATTGTTCGCTTATGCCGACATTTGCCACCATATAAGGACTAATAAATGGGATAATGGAAAATTGCCCGAACATTAATAATACCATAAATAATAATGAACGTCGCACAACAGGATCTGTAAGAACAGCCATTACATTTGCCCAACGCGAAGTATGTAAATGATGATGCTCAAAATGCGATCGCATCGGTGGTAACACTTTGAATAATATGGCATAAATAATTGCCCCAATAATCACAATAGCATAAAATGGTGCATGCCAACTGAGTAAAGTAGCCAAATATAAACCAAAAGGTACACCAAATACCGATGCCATAGAAAATGATGTGGAAACAATGCCCATTGCAGAACCTCGGCGGGCTTCGGGTATGGTATCGGCAACTATGGAAAATACTATTGCTCCCAATATGCCGCCAAAAGCACCTGTGACAATACGCGCAGTGACTAAAAGTATATAGGATGGTGCTAAAGCACAACATAATGTTCCCACGAGAAAACCGCCATACATCAGCAATAATGCTTGCTTTCTATCCAGACGGTCTAACCAAAATGCACCCGCAATGCCTGATATTCCGGCTGAAATGGTATAAGCTGAAACAGCCATACTGAATTGATCGGGTCCAATCTGAAATAAGCGCATCAGTTGTGGTCCCAATGGCATCATTATCATAAAGTCCATAATATTGGTGAATTGTAACAATGCCAATGACAATAAAAAGAAACGCTCGTTTTTCATTTTACACTTCAATCTTGCAATAAAAAACCCTACTACGTTTATCTGTGATATTCATTGTACCGATAAAACGGATTTTTTCACTATATTTGTATATACAATAAAGGATTGTTCTTCTAAGTCTTATACTTATCACTTATCACATACGATTATTATGGCAGAAACTTGTTCACGCTTTGGCTCTTGTCTTTTTTATTCGGCAAATGCCTTGGCTCGCACCATAACACGTATTGCAGATGAAGAATTTGCTGCAACCGGTTTACCGTCACAGTATTGTTTTCTGCTGATGATTGTTATCGAAAAACCATCAGTCCAACCAAAGGAACTCTCTGAAAAACTTAGCCTTACACCAAGTACAGTCACGCGATTTGTGGATAAAATGGAGGAACAAGGTTATATCATTCGCACAACGGACGGTAAATTTACCTATATAACACCCACTCAAAAAGCCAAGAAAAAATTGCCTATTATTCAAGAAGCATGGTCTAAATTATATGCACGATACACGGCAGTTCTGGGTAAAGACAATGCCGATTCACTTGCACAAACCGCATTTAGAGCACATAGTCTTCTCCATGAATCATAAAATTTTGATAATATATAGTTGTATATACAATAAAGTTTTTTCGCGCTCGTTTCCACCTCAGTCATCACACATTTTTTCACAGTTTTCACAATAATCATGAATAAAATTGCATTAGTAACCGGTGCCAATAAAGGAATTGGATATACCACCGTTAAGATGCTTGCCGAACAAGGTATGACCGTTTTGCTTGGGTCGCGCGATGAACAAAGAGGTCAGCAAGCAGCCCAACAATTAGCGCAACAAGGTCTTGATGTGCATTATCTTCATCTTGATATGGAGGACAGTTCTTCATTCACATCTGCTTATTCTTATATTGCAGACACCTATGGGAAACTCGATATTCTCATCAATAATGCAGGCGTACAAATAGAATCGGACACTTGGCAAACCAATACAACGGAAAGTATTCCGATGGAAATTTTGCGTAAAACTTTTGATATTAACTTTTTTGGTATGGTAGAACTTACACAAAAGCTCTTACCGCTTATTCGTAAAAGTGAAGCCGGACGCATTGTGAATCTGACAAGTATTCTTGGTTCTTTGGAATTTCATGCCACGCCGGGCTCAAATACCTATAACACAAAAACCTTTGCATATAATACATCGAAAACAGCCGTAAATTCATTTACCATCCATTTAGCACATTTACTCAAAGACACCAATATTAGAGTAAATGCGGCACATCCGGGCTGGGTTCAAACCGATATGGGTGGCAAAGGAGCGCATCTTACGCCGGAACAGGGAGCAAGTACAAGTATTATGCTGGCACTTATTGACGACGATGGTCATCATGGCAGTTATCTTCATAATGATTCTATATTGCCTTGGTAATTTTTTTTTTAATTTTTATATTTTATTTTTATGAATTATGTCATAACAGGTTCGCTGGGAAATATCAGCAAACCAATTGTTGAAGGTCTTCTTTCAGCAGGTCATACCGTGAGTGTTCTCACACGCAGCGAAGAAACCGCAGCACAAATCAAAGCACTCGGCGCAACTCCTTTCGTAGGTGATATGGAGCAATCCGATTTTGTTCAGTCGGCTTTTGCCAATGCCGATGTCGTTTATACGATGATACCGCCGAATTACAGCACCGATGATTTTCGTGCATATCAAAATCGTGTGGGTAAGAATATGGCAGATGCAATTCGTGCTCATTCCATAAAAAAAGTAGTCAATCTTTCCAGCGTGGGAGCACATCTTGGCAATGGTGCAGGCGTTGTGGATGGACTAAGCGATTTTGAAAAAATGTTGAATGCAATAGAAAATATTGATGTTAAGCATTTACGCCCTTCATTTTTCTATCAAAATTTCTATGCGCAAATCGGAATGATTACTTCTATGGGTATTATGGGCAGTAATTATGCAGGTGATATCCCGATGGCATTAGTGCATGTCAAAGATATTGCTGCCGCCGCTCTGGAAGAATTATTATCTTTGAATTTTACCGGATATTCTGTTCGCTATATTGTCAGCGATGTTCGGACATCAAACGACGTAGCTCATTTGCTCAGCGAAGCGATAGGAAAAAATATTCCTTGGGTCGAATTTCCCGATGATCAACAAAAGGCGGCAATGTTACAAATGGGTATGAAGGAAACACTTGTTGACGGTTATCAAGAATTAGGACGCGGTTTTCGTGATGGCTTATTAATGAGCGATTACATTGCGTCCGGCACACCTCTTGCAGCCACCAAATTAGAAGAATTTATTGCGGAATTTGCTCCGGCAGTGCAAGCAAGTTTAAGCGCGTAATTTTTTTAACATGACTAAAAAAAGAGCCGCTCAATTGCGGCTCTTTGTATTATTACTTCATACTATTTTTTCTTAGTACTTTTTTTCTCTAATCCTGTGCCATCGAGTAATACTTTTGTTGATCGTTCAATTGCCGCTCGAAATTCATCAATTTGATCGCTTGTCACGATTTCTTTTACTCCTCTGACAAATGTATGACTTGCATCACGGTTCAAGCGCCGCAGTTCCAATGTGATCTCTGAGAAATCCTTTTTATTTTCGGCTTGACCGGAGATAAGATATTCAATTCCCAAACGGCTCAACATTTGCAATTCGCCGGATGTCGGGTTACGATTATTTTCTACGCCGAATAAATTCATCATTGCATAAATAGAATCGCGCGTATCAATATCCACAACGGTAAATTTAGGATGATTTTTCGCAGTGTTTACCATAATTTGCACTGCATCATAGGCATTGATAATCTGCAATTTTGCATCATATATTTTGTTGAGATTTTTATAGGTATCCTTGAAAACAACACCTGTGGGCACGACGGTTGGTGCCGGATAACGGCGCATATCTTCTTCGACTTTATCAAACATCAAACTGTCATTTTCAGCAACCGCAAATGCACGCTGAACAGCATGTAATAATGGCGTATCATATATAATCGTATCGCCTTTTCTATAACGAAGCAAAGAGAACCCGACACCCGATTGCGAAGAATAAAATTGTGGATACCCTTTTTCAACAATTTCTACGCGTAATAAATTTTGCACTCGCTGTACATTGACATATACAACTTTTTGTGCATTAAGAAATTCCGCAACTTTGGAAACTGTAGCTGCAATTCCCTGTGCTGTTAAAAATTTTGTGGCGGAATCACGAGCTGTCATACGAATCATTTCATATTTGCCGGAGGCAAATGCTGACAATGCTAAAGCCGTTGGCACCTTAGCTGCAATAGTTTCAGGTATGGTTTCACCTATTTCAATATTTGCCAGCAATAATTTCGGAAGTGTTTGTTTTTGTGATGTATTCTCCGTTTGAGCAATACTTGAATATATCGGCAATACCAATATTCCAATCACACACACTAACAACTTCAACACAGTTTTTTTGAAAGAATCAGCTTCCATGAACAAATTCCTTTATCATTTCTACAACATATATAATTTGCTCTTTCGTTAATTCCGGGAATACGGGTAAAGCCAATGTGGTGGCAGCAGCTTTATTTGCCACAGGATAATCCTCGTCGCGGCATTGCAAATGTGCAAAACATTCTTGACGATGGAAAGGTATGGGATAATAAATTTCTGCTCCGATATTTTTCTCTTTTAAAAATTCACGTAATTCATCGCGTTTTTCTACACGAATAATGAACTGATTATAGATATGATAATTTTTGACACCACTTTCTTTGTAAACAGCTTTGGGCAACAGTACACGATTTTCGGCATCAAATTCAAGCACTCCTTCGCCGGAAGAAAGACCATGTTCTTTGAATAATGATATATACAGTTCAGCATTCTTGCGACGCTGTTCATGCCATTGTTCTAAATGAGGAAATTTAATATTCAAAACGCCGCCTTGAAGAGCATCCATACGGAAATTACCGCCAACAAATTTATGATAATAACGCGGATTCATTCCATGATCGCGCATCAACCGTAATTTTGTTCCTAAAGTATCATCATTCGTCGTAACAAGACCTGCATCGCCAAAAGCTCCAAGATTTTTTGTCGGATAAAAGGAATAACATCCGATAGCACCTATTGACCCCACTTTCCGCCCATCGCTATATTGCACGCCAATACTTTGCGCAGCATCTTCAATAACGGGAATATTATGCTCGGCTGCTATAGCCATAATGGCATCAAGATTGGCACTTTGACCATATAAATGGACAGGAATTATCGCTTTTGTGCGTGATGTGATTGCCTTACGAATTCCTTCGGGCGAAATATTGAGAGTAATCGGCTCGGCATCCACAAAAATCGGCACAGCATTAAGCCGCGCAACCACACCGGCGGTAGCAAAGAAAGAATATGTAGGAACAATTACCTCATCCCCGGGCTGAATATCTAAAGCCATTAATGCCATCAATAAAGCATCTGTTCCGCTGGATACGGCAATAGCATGACGGCAATCACAATAATCTGCCAAAGTTTCTTCTAATTTTTTTACTTCGGGTCCTAATATCATCACTTGACTTGCTGCAATATTGAGCATCATCGGCTCTATTTCCGATTGTAAAGTCGCGTATTGTAATTTTAAATCTAAAAGTGGAACGTTCATTAATTTCCTATTAACCTATTATGAATAAAAAATGTGCAATTGTCATTGTACTTTCTTTGCTGTGTTATCATAAACCGAGCGGCAATGCTTAGCAAGTGCCGGACTTCATTGTTATGGTATGACAACGAAAAAAGCTGTGTAATAGTTTGTTTGTCTATTGTGATGATTGCAGCGGAACTAATTGCTGCACTGCATCAAGCAATTGCTCCGTTGTGATGGCATTCATACATGTAAAGTGCCCTAATGGACATGATTCCCGCCCAATATGTGAACATGGACGACAATCAGCATCTGTTTCAACAATCCGATATGGCACTGCATAGGGGACGAAACCAAATTCCTGCACCGTTGAACCAAAAATAGCCACCACGGGTATTCCACGTGCCGCAGCTATGTGCATCAATCCCGAATCATTACTCATCATTAAAGAACAATGATTGAGTTGTTCCACACTTTCCAAAAGCGATAATTTTCCTGCATAATTTTCTACGACAAAAGGCAATGCCGTTTCAATATCATGGCATAATTCTTTTTCTTCATTACCACCATATAATTCAAAATATGCCTTAGGAAATAGCTGATGTAAAGCATTGAGTGCTTCCACATATTTATGTGTCGGATAACGCTTAGTAAAATGTCTTGCACCCGGCGCAACTGCAATCCGAATATCTGTTGTTTTTTCACGAAAAGCTCGATATTCTTTATGTTCAAAATCCGTTAAAGTCCAAATTTCCGCTCCTTCATTATCAGGAGTAAGATGCAAATCATCAACTGCTTTGAAATATCGTTCAACAATATGGATTATCTCTTGTCCTTTGCCGATTTTTCTGTGAACCAATTCTAATTTTTGCTTACGAAATTTATCAATCGAATAATACGTCTTTCCAAGAGAAAATTTTAAGAGTGCCGTTCGTATATTTTTATGTAAATCAATGACCACATCAAATTTTTTTCCCTGTGTGAATGCCAATATTTTCCTGCGTGCTTCCAATAATCCCTTCAGCCCATTTTTTGTATGTACTGTCACAATTGCAGAGCAATGTATATTAAAGCGCACAGCTTCATAATACTGTTCAGCCACAACCATCACAATATATGCTTGCGGATATTGCCGGCGCAAACGACGCAACAATACCGTTGTCAAGACAATATCGCCAAGTGAACTAAGTCGAAACACACATATTGATTCAGGAATTTTCATAGTAATGGTCTGTATTATAATGCCGCAACTTCATCAAGCCATAATTGTGCGGCAGCATCGCTCGGCATGCGCCAATCACCGCGCGGAGAAAGAGCCACCGAACCTATTTTCATACCGTCAGGTAAACAAGAACGCTTAAATTGTTGTGAAAAAAATCGTTTGTAAAATTCATTCAGCCATTGTTTTATTATTGCTTTATCATACGTATCGGAAAATACATGCTCTGCAAACATTGCAATTTTTTTCGGACGAAAACCATAACGAATATGATAAAACAAAAAGAAATCATGAAGAATATATGGACCAATCGTTTCTTCTGTTTTTTGTACAATATTTCCTTCTTTATCTGGCGGCAATAATTCAGGCGAAACCGGCGTATCGCATATATCATGCAATATTGCCGATACTTTACCGGAAAATTCCTCCATTGCTGCCCACTCGATAATATAACGAACTAATGTTTTGGGCACCCCGCTATTAACGCCATACATAGACATGTGGTCGCCATTATATGTGCACCAACCTAAAGCCAATTCCGATAAATCACCCGTGCCTATTACAATGCCGCCTGTTTGTTGAGCAATATCCATAAGTACTTGTGTTCTTTCACGTGCTTGTGCATTTTCAAAAACAATATTATGTACAGAAGCATCATGCCCAATATCAAGAAAATGTTGGGCAACAGCATCATGGATGGAAATTGTTCTTAATGTGACACCAAGACATTCAGCCAAAGCAACGGCATTGGATTTGGTGCGATCCGTTGTTCCGAATCCGGGCATTGTCACAGCGATTATATTTATGGCATCATAGCCCAAACGCTGAAAGGCTTTCACACATACCAATAAAGCAAGAGTAGAATCGAGACCGCCGGAAAGTCCTATTGTCACTGTTTTGCATCCTATATGCTTTAAGCGTTTCATCAATCCGGTGGACTGTATCATCATAATTTCATGACAATTTTCCGCTCTTTCATGAAGATTATGGGGAACAAATGGCATAGGAGTAAATAGACGATACAATTTTGTGGTTTCCCTCTCGGTAATATCAATTGCAATAATTCTGTAGTGAAGAGTTTGCGCAGCAGCAAATGAATTGTTTTTTATTCGTTCTTGAGTTAATTTTTCTATATCAATATCCGCATAAGCGATTTGTGTATCAAAAGAAAATCGCTCGCTTTGAGCAAGTAATGAACCATTTTCTGCAATAAGACAATGCCCGCTGAATACAACATCGGTGCTTGATTCCCCTGCCCCTGAAGCCGCATAGATATATGCTGCAATACACCGTGCCGATTGTGAAGTAATTAATTGCTCCCTATATGCTTTTTTGCCTAATAATTCCACGCTTGCAGAACAATTTATCAATATGGTAGCACCGGCAAGAGCATGCAAAGAACTTGGTGGCACGACAGACCAGACATCTTCGCAAATTTCACAACCGAATATTAGACGATTATCGTGGCGGGCAACACATAAAATATCTGTGCCGAATGGAATCTCCTGCCCGCAAACCACAATGGTGGTTTCTTCGGTATCGGCAGCCGAGCTGAACCAGCGTTCTTCATAATATTCACCCGTATTGGGCAAATATGTTTTTGGCACAACAGCGACAATATCGCCATGAGAAATAATCACACAACAATTAAATAATTTCCCTTTATTTACAATGGGCATACCGACAAATATCGTCATATTCATTATTTCCGAGCAATAACAAAGTTCTTCTAAACCGCGCTCAGCTTCTTCTCGCAATGTTGATTGATAAAATAAATCACCGCATGTATAACCTGTTAATGCCAATTCGGGAAATACAAGAACAGAACAATCATGATGCGCAGCTTCACGCATCGCATCACATAATCGTGCTGCATTAAAACGGACATCTGCTATGCGTAATTCCGGCGAACAGACACCCACCCGCACCATAGAATAATCAGATAATTTCATATCTATATGCCTACTTTCTGCATAATATAATTGTACTCACTTTTTTACAATACAGAAACACAATGCCGTATGTAAAAAAAAACCGACTGCATACAAACAATGTATAGACAGTCGGTACTTGAATTGTATGTTAAAGAGTTCACCATAGAGTGAACATACTTAACGACCTTTCTTTTTATGACGGTTTTTGCGTAAACGTTTTTTGCGTTTATGCGTCGCCATTTTATGACGCTTGCGTTTTTTTCCGCATGGCATAATGACCTCGCTTGACGTATAGTGAATAAAATTATCTTTGTAATTGTTGTGAAATCTGTTCAAGAGCCATTCGTGCCCGTCCGGCTATCATAGTATCTCTTGGATTCACGGCACATTTTTTTAACCAATCGACTGCTTGTTTCGCATTACCCGCTTCATAGTGCATAAATGCAAGATTAAGCTGTGCCACGGGATTTTCGGAATCAACACTGAACACGCTTTGTGTCATTGCCAATCCCTCTTTTGGTTTACCTGATTTAAACAGTGCATATCCATAATCAATACGCACTGCCGGATCTGTTACGCCAAAGACGGTATAGTACCGTTCATATAATGCTGCTGCATTGCCGAAATCGCCGGCATCATAATATTTATTAGCTAAAGTATAAGTTTGCTCTTTGTTCGGTTTTGTAGTTTCTATTTCATATCGGGCAATGCCAAAAGAAATACTTCCTATAATCACCGTCAGCACGACAGCTACTATTGCCCATTTTTTTGATACCGTTTGCTCTTGTTCCATTTTTTGTGTCGTCAATTCTTCATCGGTGATATTACACACCAATTACAGACTTATTTTTTTGTTGTACGACCTTTTTTACCCAAGTCTTTATTGACTCTTTTTTGAAATTCCGGTGATGCTTTAAAAATCGGAGCAAAACGTTTGTCCAATGCAACCGGGTCGCCGGTGCGAGGATTGCGTGCCATACGCGATTTGCGGCTTTTTACGGAATATACGCCAAAACCGCGAAGCTCAATGCGGTTTCCTTCGGCGAGTGCGTCAATGATGGCGGAAAAAACGCCTTCAACGATTACTTTTGTTTCTACACGAGTCAAGCCGATATTCTCGGCGATCGTATTAACGATGTCTGCTTTTGTTACTGTTGCCATAGCTCCCTATAAATCAAATGTTTGCATAAAAGAGAAGCAAAAATAAGAAAGCTAAGCCGAAATACAAAGAAAAATTTGCAAATACTGCATTTTCAAAACTGCGGAGTCCAAACAAAACTTACGAATGGTGCTATAGCCGGAGCCGTCCAAACCGATAAGCCAAAATCGGCTGCCACATGCGTATTCGCTATTCTTAGACCAAGTAAAGCTCCTGAATTCATAGGTTTAGCTATATCAGGATTCCACAGCTCACATATCACATGCACATCATTCATGGCTGTGAACTTGGTATCAAAACCCAAAGCAAGCCCCAAAGCACCATTCGGATAGGTCACTCCAAAATTTCCGAATCGTCCGCCCGAAATCACAAAACTATCATCCCTGCCTTGCTTGTAAAACATAGACATTGTGAGCCTCGTGCGCGTCAAAGTGAAGGTTCCCGTACCATAAAAATGGAGCAATCGGTTGGCACTGTTCAACCATGCAAGATTCGTCCCCAATGCCAAAGTGAAGCCACCCGGCATTGTAATATTGTCCTCAGAATAGATTGTCGCTTTCAGATTAACCAATGACCCTTGATCTGCCGATGAGATGCCCGGAATGATAGTCCGTCCCGCCGTGAGCGAGAAACGGTCATACCCGACACCCGCATAAAGCAATAGCAATTCAAAGTTACCGATGAAGTAATTATCGCCTATCGGATCTGCCGTCGGCAATAAATACAAACGATGATTATGGCGATACAATTCTTTATAGAGACGCAACTCCGCAATACCGCTGCATGGAATTTCCGCAGTCCCAATCTGCAATTTTACTTTCAAAACAGTTCCCTGTTTGTCATCCTCAAGTATATCACGAATAATACCGGTATATTCTTCGCCCGTCAGTAAGCGTATATAATATAAGTCTGTTTCCTTTGGAGAAAAATCATCCGATAATTCGATTTGCGATAATACAGAAAATGGACATACAAAAAACACTATGAATAATAATATGATTTTCTTGACATATTTCATAGCACTTCGCTCAATAATGGTGTGGTTGTTTCGGTTGATGCATTGGAGAATGCCAACTGACCACAAGCAGCATCAATATCCACTCCGCTCGATGATCGTATCATCACAGTCACATCATGACTTTGCAATAATGAAATAAATCCCTTGAATTTTTCCCGTGATGTCGGTTTTAATTCAGCCGCTATACCCGTCGGATTCGTAAATTCAATATCATGAAAAGGAATAACATTCACTTTGGACGGTACACGCCGCGTAAAACGAGCAAGCCGCTTAGCATCAGCTTCACTGTCATTTATTCCCTCGAATAAAATATACTCATACGTCACCGCACGCCGCGTTTTTCTATAATAATATTCGATGGCGTTCCCCAATTCCGTTAATTCATATTTGCGGGCAATAGGCATTATTTCTTTGCGCAATCCATTCGTTGTTGCATGAAGCGATATTGCAAGTTTAATCGGGCTTTTTTCATCTGCCATACGCACTATACCCGGCACAACCCCTGCCGTGGATAATGTAATGCGTTTTGAACCAAGCAAAGGAGTATCTCCGTGGGTAAATATGGAAACGGCTGCCATCACATTATCATAATTCAACATAGGTTCGCCCATACCCATAAATACCAAATTCGTAATTTTTTTCTCGGTATAACGTTGCGCCGCCAATAATTGATCCACTATTTCCGCAACAAATAAATTACGCTTTAATTTCAAGGAAGCTGTGGCGCAAAATTGACAATTCAAAGGGCAACCTACTTGAGTGGACACACATAAAGTCATACGCTTAGGCGAGCCATCATCCGTGACCATTTCGCTCGGGATAAGAACTGTTTCTATCGCACGCCCATCAAATAACTCAAAAAGAAATTTTTTCGTACCATCATTCGATTCTTGAATTTTTTGCAAGCGCACCGCCGACATCACCGTTTCTTGCTCCAAGGTTTCGCGCAATGCTTTAGGCAATGTTGCTATATCGTGAATATGCTCAATACCTTGTGCATACATAGCATCAAACAACTGATCCGCCCTGAATGCTTGTTCACCCATGCCGCGCACATAATCGCGCAGCTCGGCTATCGTATAGTTTTTAAGAAAATTTGGAGATTTCATATAGGCAAAATTATACATAAAGTGAAAGCATCGGACGTGAGTTTCAAAGCAAGATTTTTTCCCATGGCTAAAATCTCATAATTTGCTTTACATTTTTTTGACGCATACTATGATGACATCTCTCACAACCCCTGCCGCAATTATTATTGTGGTGGCAGCAATTATCGCTATCATACGCCATTATGATGTACGATTAGTACTCTTCACTGCCGGCTTACTGTTAGCATCACTTGCCGGTAAGCCGCTTTTGGTATTTACTGCTTTTGAAGAAAAAATGGGCGATGGTTCGGTCATTGCACCAATATGCACTGCTATGGGCTATGCTTTTTTATTACGTACCATCGGCGCAGATAAACACATGGTACGCTTGCTCATAGCTCCCATACGCACCATGCGGTTTTTATTAGTTCCCGGCGGTTGTCTCATCGGTTTCTTTACCAATATGGCAATCACAAGCCAAACTGCATCCGCCGCTGCCGTCGGACCAATACTCATACCCATCATGCTGGCTGCCCGATGGCATCCCGTCATTGCCGGAGCAACATTAGTGCTCGGCTGCTCTGCCGGTGGTAATCTCTTTAACCCGGGAGAACCCGACATCGTCACCATCCACAAAGCTTCCGGCATGGACATACCCGCCATTATCAACAGTACATTTATGCCCGAAATCATCGGATTTGCCATTGCTGTGATTGTATTTACCATTATGGCTCATCTTTTCACACCAAAGCACAATGCCCAAGCCATAGAGCAAACTCACGAAGACATACCCGATGAAAAAATCAATATTGCCAAAGCACTCTTACCGCCACTCCCCATCATCATACTCATACTTTCGCAACCATCATTCGGACTATGGCATGACATACTCACCATCTATCCCAAAGGAATACCCGTTGCCCATGCCATGCTCTTTTCCGCCATTATTGCCATATTACTTTCCCATCGTGACATCAATCACAAAACAGAACAATTCTTTGAAGGTATCGGCTATGGATTCATTCATGTCATTGCACTCATTATCACCGCCACATGCTTTATCAATGGTTTGGAAGCAGTCGGATTAGTCAATACCTTAGTGCAAAGTGTCAAAGAATTTGACTTCACGGCAAAAATCATCAGCGGCATAGTACCCTACTCTTTCGCCATTATCTCCGGCTCGGGCACTGCGCCAAGTGTAGCATTTACCAAAGCCGTCGTCCCTGCCTTGGCGGCACATAATCCTGTGCAAGCTGTGGACATTGGCATACTCGGAGCAATCGGCGCAACATTCGGCAGAACAATGTCACCCGTGGCAGCGGTCATCATCTTCAGTGCCGGATTATGCCATATCAAACCATTGCATATCGTTGAACGCACTGCGCCTGCCTTACTCTGCGGTTTTGTCGGCGTATTGATATATATGATGATATTTCGTTGAGCAATCTCACGACAAAAGTAAAATATATATACACGATACATGGATTGAAGGATTAGCTTCATCATCACCAATTTATCTTTATCAGAGTTCAAAATGCAGATAATTTCCATAGGGATGGCATAATAATAGGAAATGATAGTGGACAATATCAAATCCCGCAGGGATTGCACGTTTATAGTACGTATAAATTCATCCACCCCGTCAGACTGCGTCTGACACCCCTAAATGAGAACCCACCCCGTCCTTCGGACACCCCTCCGACGGAAGGGATGAATTTCAATAGTTCATAAATCCCGAAGGGATTGAACGTTTATAGAATTTGCGTTTGATGTGATGGGCGAATTCCCGTAAACCTATAAGGTTTTCAAAACCTTACAGGTTTGGATACGGAAATCCATCTTTATGACCCGCACTTGGCGCAATGCCGATTCATTGAGTCAATATAACCGCATACAGCCAAAAAATGAGTAATTTTGGCAAGGCATCCAAAGTATAAAGCAAAGCTACACAACCATTAGCGGGCGAAAAATGTTGATGTGGTTGCGGAGGGTGTTGGTCGAGCTGCATCTGGTGCATATTTTGGAGGAATCATTGGTTCAGCAGTAACAGGACTCGGAACAGTCATTGGCGCTACTGTAGGTACAGTATATTTTCATAGTTAGGTTAAGAATCTGGAGAATGTATAGCAAAGGATTATTATATTAGGAGGAACGGAATAAATGATTAAAATATGGAATTATTTCTTTTATTCAACTTGGCAGCTTCATTTTGCTATTGGAACCTATTTAATTCAGGAGCCAATATTCCGTGTTGCGCGACATATTCCATTTATGAGAAAAAATTTAAAAAAAGGAAGAAAAGAGTTTCATAAAGTGATGCACGATCTTGATACCGGCATGAACCTTGGGCTTTCATTTAAAGCTATGCTTACATCGACAATGATTGTTTATACAACTGTTTTCTTGACCCTTGTTATAAAACTAAACATAAATGTTAAAGAGACACTTTACTATTACTGTTTTTTAGTTATAGGTTTAGCATATTTAACTAATGAAATTTTGCTATATAGAGCAGATGTTTACAAAAAGTATTTTGTGGAATTTGATAAGATTCAGAATAAGTCTATAGTTTATCTGTCTGCTGTTTTCTTTCATTTGGGGGCAATTGTTTTCTGTCTATTGCTAATATATTTTACAACAGGGTTTAAACCTAAATAATTCAATTTTTGATTTGTGTCCGATACATCTTCAGAATTTATGATATAAGGACATTCTAAACGATTATTTACAAAGTTATATCCAAGTTTTTATGTTCAATACCGTATAGAAGAAAAAAATATATTTGAAATATCAATGCGATATGATTATCGTTCAAAAAGTGAACGTTAATCATTGCAGACATGCGAATTACTTCCGTTCTTTGAAAACTATGAGGCATTTCGATTAGCCCCATCCCTCAAAGATAAACCACCCCGTCCTGCGGATACCCCTCCAATGGATGGGATGAAATTCAGCGGCGGATAAATCCCGTAGGGATTAAACGTTTATAGAATTTGTGAAAAATCATCCACCCCGTCAGACTGTGTCTGCCACCCCTCAATGAGGGGAAGTTTTGGTGATGGTTGGGTTTTTGTAAACCTATAAGATTTTCAAAATTATAGGTTTGGATACAAGGGCAAAGAAATGTTTTCATAGTCTAAATACATATAGAATAATGTATTGAAAGCAAGGGCTTATGAAGTCAATAATACAACAGAAAGGAATATATCTGTGAGATATATAATCATGATAGCACTGGCATGTATTGTAAATAGTGCCTCGGCATTTATGCCCACTTACCATTATAGTATGCCTGACAGCATTCCGTCAGACAGTTGCACCAATGAAGGTTATACGAATTGCGAGACCTGTGTTGGTCCTACGGGTGTGGTGCCATGGGGTCCCATTCAGATGATCTCTTATCCGATGGCAAATGTCCCCAATGATCTGATTGCTTGTGGACCACAACCGGGTTGCACATTGTTAGATATTATTGAATTTACAGGGAAGGAACAAGAAAATGAATAATGTAATTGAAATCATAAAGTTACACTGCAATGAAGTAATAGTTGAGGAAGATGGAACAAAAAGTACCATTGAATTAAGAGAAGGAATACGTAGTGAAACAATATCTAAATTTGAATTTGACAACAATATTGAACTGCCTATTGATTTAAAGAATCTATTGTTGTTTTCCAATGGTCTCAATCTGTTCGATTTGACTGTGATGCCACTTGAGGAAATGGAAGTTTTTTCTCTTACTAAAGTTATTAGTTTCCATAATTGGGGCAATGGTGATTTCGATTGTGTTTCACTGGGTGGGGATTATCCAAAAGGCAGCGTCATATTTATGCGACATTCTGAAGGAAATTTAACACCTGTTGTTGATAATCTAACTGATTGGTTTATTAATGTAATTCAAGAAATTAAAACAACCGGAACTTTATATCATCCATTTGATTATGAACAAGTCAATTATAATGGTGTTTATAAAGAAGTTTACAATAGTCTGTTAAAGAATGAAGAATCTGACTTGTTAAATGAGGAATCAGAGAACAGTCCTATCGTTGATTCAACAATGAAAAAAGACACTCGTTCTGTTACCTTCGCTGAGGTAGAAGCAGTATTACGTGATCCAATATATATTGAAGCAGCAAATACTATTGCTGAAAAATCATATTGTAAAATTGACAACAATCATTTTGAAATTATAGTTAATATAATTAAAGATGATATTAATCATTCAATTTTTGCATTAAGTGATATTAAAAATTTTGTCATAAACAATGCGGAATTACTATCTAAATTTGTTCCCTTTATTTTGGACGGTGAAAAAGGTGCAAGATTAAGCATAGGCTCTGTATTGTCTTATGCTATATATATTATGTATTTACAGAAGTCAGATAGTAAAGAGTTGCTTGAGTATTTCAAAAAAATTAGACTTCCTGCCCCTAAAAGAGAAGTTAAAGAATTTTTAGAAATAAAAAAAAGAATGAATTTGTAAACTATGTTTATTAAATCGCGGATCTTGTTCGCTTGTCATTTCTATGAATATATCGCTCCTTCGGAGCTTGAATGAAATTTAATCCCGTAGGGATGACACATTTATAGAACGTATAAAATCATCCACCCCGTCAGACTGCGTCTGCCACCCCTCAATGAGGGGAATTTTGAAATTCAGCGGCGGATAAATCTCAAAGGGATTGAACGTTTATAGAATTTGCGTTTGATGTGCTTGGCGAATTCCCGTAAACCTATAAGGTTTTCAAAACCTTATAGGTTTGGATACGGAAATCCATCTTTATGACCTGCGCTTGGCGCAATGCCGATTCATTGAGTCAATATAACCGCATACAGCCAAAAAATGAGTAATTTTGGCAAGGCATCCAAAGTATTGAGCAAAGCTACACAACTATTAGCGGGCGAAAAAATGTTGATGACGTGGCGGAGGTTGTGGGTAAGGAGGGATTTAATGCAGTAGGTGCTTTTAAAAATGCTATTTCACCATTTAAAGGCGGAAACTTGACAAATGCAGGGCGTGCTGTAACGAAACATCCACAATATTTTGGTTTTGAGTCAATGGAAGCTCTTCAAAAAGTATATAGAAGTCCAGAAGCAATTAATAATCTTGCATCTTCAAGGCTTAAAGATGTTTTGAGAAATGGCACAATGACAACAGGTGCAGGCGGGCGTTATCCAAATGGTTGGGTTACTTACACCTTGCCAAATGGTAATGCAGCAAGTTGGGGGGTAGATGGTTCATTTATTGGATTTAGGGGAATAAGATGATGGAAAAGCAAAATATTAGAATAGAAGAAGTAGGGGATATTAATTTTGACTACCCCTACTTAGAAGTCTTTTACAAGAATTCTAATAAGCCATTTTTGGATATTGGAATAACATCTGAAAAAGAATTGAATTTTAAGTTTTATCCTTTTGATGTTGAATTGGAATTAACAATGGGAGACCTTGAAAAGATATTAAATACTGCAAAAGATTTTCTGCCCCAAGCGTTAAAAAATGAAGATGACTTTCTGAATTGGAACGAAAAATAATCAAAAACGCCAGGCATTTAGCTTGGCGTTTTCAAAATTTTGAAAGTACATATTTAGTATTTTCATCAAAATCTCCGTTCTTTGAAAACTATGAGGCATTTCGATTAGCCCCATCCTGTCCTTCCCCGCGGGGAAGGTATAATAAAATTCTCCCCGTCGGGGAGAAAAAAAGAGGGGCAAATTTCAATCAATACATTCATCCACCCCGTCAGACTGCGTCTGCCACCGAGGAATGAGAACCCACCCCGTCCTTCGGACACCCCTCTGATGGGATGAAATTCAATAGCTCATAAATCCCAAAGGGATTGAACGTTTATAGAGCAATGGGGTTGATGCGATGGGCGATGTTCCGTAAACCTATAAGGTTTTGAAAACCTTATAGGTTTGGATACGGAATCCACCCCGTCAGACTGCGTCTGCCACCGAGGAATGAGAATCCACCCCGTCGCTTCGCGCCACCCCTCCGGCGGAGGGGAATTTTGAAATTCAGCGGCGTTAAATCCCGAAGGGATGGAATGATAATAGAAATTGCGTTCTAAGAAAAAACATCCGTCCCGTCCTGCGGGCAGCAGTCAAGATAAGTGCATTCCCAATATAATTGCTACTGAAACAGAGTTATGGTATGGGAAGTTATTACGGTACAATGGTTTTTGTATCATATCACATGGAGTAATTCCGATGATGTCACGTATGCGTTTTTCTATGGGGTTGATGGTTTTAGCCCTTTTTGTTCTCCAATCATGCCGCGAAACACCTATTGATCCTTGGGATCCGGGCAATGGCGGCGACCCGAAGCCTATCACGATGGCGAAGTATTATGGCGTGGAGTGGACTTTGCGTTCTATTGCTCAGTATCCGTTGACGGATAATTTGCCGGTGGAGGAAGAGGTGGTTCCGTCGGGTCAAGTGTTTACTATTATGTTCCAACCGAGTTTTGCGATGGGTCGTGCAGATTGCAATCAGTATCGCTCGGAGGTGAAATTGTGGGAAAATTCTTTGTCGGTGCTGAGTTATGGCGGCTCGAAGGTCTTATGCGATGCGGAGAGTCTTGATAAGAAGTATGCGTCGCTTTTGCAGAGTGCGTATTCGTATGCGGTGAATGAGAAGGAGCTGGAGATTTATTGCAAGGGCAGCGATGATAATAGTTATACATTGCGTTATGTTCGTTCTGGAAAGGATGATGGCGGTAATGATGGGGGCAATGATGGCGGTGGTAATAATGATGTGGAGTTTTTACCGTTGATTCCGATGCCGGGTGTGGCGAATATACCACCAAGCACGCGGGATATTCAGGTTGAGTCGGTGAGTGTTGATAAGCATTTGGTGGTTGCATTTAGTTATTCGGGCGGCTGCGCACCTGTGCATTTCCGTTTTTATGCTGACCCTCAAGATATGAGCACTCCGGAGGATGGCATAACGATTCATATGATGACAGATGGTCAGCCGGATATGTGCCAGGCAATGGTGTATGGTAAAAAGATGGTTGATTTGTCTCTTGTTCGCAGCCATTTACCGGATTATACGAAGCCGGAAGCGGTGAAATTTACATTGAAGTATAATGGTCGTGAGTATGTGACTGAGGGTTATATACAGTAAGTAGAATTTGTAGATTGGTAGATGACATCCTGCTGATATGGTATCAGTGGGATTTTTTTTTGTTTGTCTATGATGATGTGTGGGGTATAAAGGTATTAAAATGCGAATCCCACGGAGCCGACCAGACCGAATATATTTCTGTATGAAACGGAGAGAGCTATATCGGACATGTCATTGAGTGGAATGAAGTAAGCCGCTCCTATGCCGTAGCAGAGTTCTTTTTCTTCATCGTGGAGTTGCCTTTCATAGACCCAATCGGATTGAATATCGTAGGTGTATTCATAGACGCGATTTGCTATTCCTAAGGATGGGAAGAGAAATATGTGTTGTTGGAGCGGAATATGCAAATCAAAAGTAAGTCCATAGGTTACAATAGCATTTTTGAAGGTATTGAGGTTTCTGAAAGGTGTTTGCACTTGATTTTGTGCTGTAGCGGGAAAACTTCTCCCACCAAAGTCGGTGAATAATGTTGTGAGACCAAGGAATTTGTGCCGAATGCCGATAGTGATGGTGTGCCCGAAACTTCCATTGCCATACCCTGTAAAAATTTCATAGGGTCGTATATGTTGTCTATTACGTATGGCGGTATCTTGGATGAGAGAGGGAGCTTGGGCTAAGAGTATGAAAGGAGAAACGAAGATAATGATATGAATGATTGTGTGTTTCATGTCTTCCTCGCCACATTATTCTTGAAGAGATGATTTTGTAGTAAGGTAAAAAAAAATCCTGCTGATGTTTGTCAGCAGGATTTTGTGTGTGCATTAAAAGATTATTCGCTTGCATGATGCGGTTCTTCATGGAGAGAACCATCGGGAGTGACCTCGAAAGTAACGACTTGATAATCGAAGGTGAGTTCATCTTTTCCTTCGGAATAATCGGCAATGACTTTCATGCTATTGCTAAATCCGGCACGAAGTATTTCCTCAGCGAGTGGGTCTTCGACAAGATTTTGCAATGCCCTGCGAAGCGGTCTTGCGCCATATTTTTCATCGAAGCCTTTTTCACCGATAAATTCTTTTGCTTTGTCGGTTAATTCAAGGGTAATATCATTGTTATGCAGTCGTTTTGTTAATCCGCGTAATTGAATATCAATGATTTGGAAAATATGTTCTTTTTGCAGTTTATGGAAGACAATATAGTCATCAATACGATTGATAAATTCGGGATTGAAGAGTCGTTTCATTGATTCTTCGATGGTTCCTTTCATATCATTGTATTCACTTTGAGGAATATCGTCGGAGAAACCGATTTTGCCGCCTGCTTTGACATCACGCACCCCGACATTAGATGTCATGATGATGATGGTGTTTTTGAAATCCACTTTTCTTCCTAAACCGTCAGTGAGCATACCGTCATCGAATACTTGGAGAAGTATATTGAAGATGTCGGGATGTGCTTTTTCGATTTCATCGAGTAGGATGATGCTATATGGTTTGCGACGTACTTTTTCGGTGAGCTGTCCGCCTTCTTCATAGCCGACATATCCCGGAGGCGCACCGACAAGGCGTGACACGGTGAATTTGTCCATGTATTCACTCATATCCACCCGAATGAGCGCGTCTTCGCTGTCGAACATATAGCGAGCGAGAGCTTTTGCCAATTCTGTTTTACCAACGCCGGTTGGACCTAAAAACATAAAAGAACCAATGGGACGAGAAGGGTCTTTGAGTCCGGCTCTTGCTCTACGAATTGCTCTTGTAAGTTGTTTGATGGAGGCATCTTGTCCAACAATAACCTTTTTGAGCTCATCTTCCATTTTGAGAAGTTTTGCAGATTCACCTTCGGCAATTTTGTTTACCGGAATGCGGGTCATCATTGCCACGACATCAGAAATATCTTCATCGGAGACGGTATAGACCATTTCGGCAGCTTTTTTCTCCCATTCTTGTTGAGCAGTTTCAAGGTCGGTTGTGAGTTTTTTCTCTAAATCACGTAAACGCGCCGCTTCTTCAAAATTTTGCATCCTGACGACATCATTTTTACCGAGCCGTACTTTTTCGATTTCTTCTTCGAGATCAAGAATTTCTTTGGGTACGGAGATATTCGCCAGATGTACCCGCGCCCCTGCTTCATCAAGGACATCGAGTGCTTTATCGGGGAGGTATCTGTCAGTAATATAGCGTTCAGCGAGTCGCACACATGTTGTGATGGCTGCATCGGTATAACGGACGCCATGATGTGCTTCATAGCGTTCTTTGACATTGATGAGAATTTGTATAGTTTCATCTGCACTTGGTGGTTCAACATTGACTTTTTGGAAACGTCTGTCGAGCGCACCGTCTTTTTCTATATGCTGACGATATTCATCAAGTGTTGTCGCACCAATACATTGAATTTCACCGCGTGCTAAAGCGGGTTTGAACATATTGGAGGCATCAAGCGAACCGGAAGCACCGCCTGCACCAACGATAGTATGTAACTCATCAATGAAGAGAATAACGTCTTTGGCTTTTTCTAATTCATTCATGACTGCTTTCATACGCTCTTCAAATTGACCGCGATATTTTGTTCCTGCAACCAATGAAGCTAAATCCAAAGTAACAACACGTTTATCGAAGAGAATACGCGAGACTTTTTTCTCAATGATTTTGAGAGCAAGTCCTTCGACGATAGCAGTTTTACCTACGCCGGGCTCACCGATGAGGACGGGATTGTTTTTTTTGCGACGTGAGAGAATCTGTGCTACGCGTTCGATTTCTTTTTCACGCCCAATAACAGGATCTAATTTTCCCTCAATTGCGAGCTTTGTTAAATCTCTGCCAAAATTATCGAGCACCGGAGTTTTTACTCTATCGGATTCTTTACGTGTCGTTGCCGCACCCACTTGCTTTGTTGGTTGTTTAGCAGGTGTTGTTGGCTTACCATTAATGATATTATCTAATTCTCGTCGTACAATATCATAAGTAATAGAGAATTGCGAAAGAATTTGCGCTGCGATATTATCCTCATCACGCAAAAGGGATAAGAGCAAATGCTCCGTACCAATGACGGGCGATTTATAAAGTTTTGCTTCAAGATATGTGATTTTTAAGACTTTCTCAGCTTGTTTTGTCAAGGGAATATTGCCTATGGTAAGTGTTCCGCTCGATGATCTGATAGAATCTTCTATGGTTTTGCGAAGTTTATGAATATCTGCGCTAAGATTGCGAAGAATCTTCATAGCCATGCTGTCGCCTTCGCGAATGACTCCGAGAAGCAGATGTTCAGTGCCGATATAATCATGCCCAAGTCGTAAAGCTTCTTCACGGCTTAAACGTATCACATCTTGAACTCTGTTTGAAAAATTACCTTCCATACTGTATATATAGATAAATGTGCATGAATGAACGATATCCGAAGATATGGTCTGTGATTGTGGCGAATGTGTCCAACTTCTCTGCGGAAATGTTTGCATTGGGATCGAAGCAATGATACCATATCTGCATGATGGTTCGGCAACATATACTTTCGCCATTTTGTGACGCAAACTAATGACTTTTTATTGTTTATGCAAACTTTTGCTCCATGAACACCGCAATCGAATAGAATTGCTTGGTGCGATGACGAGGGAAAACACAATGTATATATCGGTGAGTGAAACATAATGATAGATAAAAGCGTAGCTGCACGCCATAGAAGCACTATGGAAGATGAGGATATTTTAACGGCATGTTACAATCATTTAACAAACGATTAACGGGCAATCATTGTAATTTTGCCTTCGATTATAAACTAAATAAATCAACGTAGCAGATAAGCCCTTGGATTTCACCTCTCACAAGTGAATACAAGGAAACCGTAAGGAGCTCCACCCTTACGGTTTTTTTTTGTCTAATCAAGAAAACCACTATATATCAATCCCGATACTTACTGTAAATGATGTGGAGAAAAATGGAATAAAGAGTGTCGAACCAACTGTTCTGCGTGTTACCGGAAAACGATCCTTATTAAAAAACAGATCTCCTTTAATGAAATATTTTTCTGAGATATTGTATTTGGCTCCAACAGTATAAGCATAGTTAAATTCTGGACGTTCTTTGAGTATAAATGTTGACGGGAATGAAGTACCTGCATAAACAGACCATGATTTCAATGAATAACCGACAAGGATATCTAATCTAAACATATAAAATTGCTGCACACGGTCATCGCTGAAGTATTGGAAAGAGCCATTTAGACCGGCTATAAAATTGTCCTTATGCCATACGGTTGAGTCATACTCATCTCGGGACATTGGATGTAAAATTCCACCAAATCCTATTGATACACCGCTGTTCACATCATCAGAGTTATTAAAATTAAGTGCAGAATAACCCACTGACAATGGAAAATGATCATTATGAGCCACAAGGCGTGTAGCCGGATAGGTATGCAGTACCCGATTTTCATGAAGGATAACTAAGGAATCATCGGCAAAAAATTTCCGCGGAAAATCATCACGACGCACATTCATTGACACGTAAAATACTTCTTCCCACTCCCCAACCAACTTTACTGAATATTTTTTTTCCCATAGTGGTTTTGATTCATTTTTTCGTATAAGTTTTACAACAATCTCAACTTTTTTTTCAATTGGCATAATTGTATCCCAATTAAAATGGCACTTCAATTTGAATGTCGTTGATGATGCAAAAAGTGGATTTTGCATGCAAAAAAGTGCAATAATAATAGACAAACAACAATAGAGTAAAGCTCGCATCACATAGAATTTACATTGTTCAAAAAAATGTCCATAAGAAAATACAGAGTCTGTTTCTTGAACGATGATTCCGAATTTTACACTACTATGAACGTTTCAAAAGTACAAAAAAATGTCGAAACACTGTGCTTCACGGTCTATGCACCATAAGTTAAAGAACTGTACTATCCCCCTCCGAAATCATCTCATTCTGCGAAAGACGATTTTATATGACGACATACACCCAAAGAGCATGGTTTTAGTATTTTGTGCAATTAAATTCTTGTAAATCCTTACAATAGATTTAATTATGTATCCCTTCCTAACACTATCACTTGGTGACAAACACAGTAATATGATTGACAGCATCATCGGGACGGCTTGACTTTTGAGAGAGTGTTTCACGCATAGTCTTACATTTCATACCTGTTAATGCTTCAATAAGTTGCGCAATATCCGATGCCGTTTGTTTTGTTTGCTCCGAATAATAATAGACGGTTGTTGTTTTTTGCATATACATAGCCAAAGCTAATGATTCATTACTTCTTTGATAAAAAACGTAATGTGTATTTTTTTCATAAAAATTTTGGATAGTTTTGCAAAAATCAACTGCATTATTGTCACATAATAAGTGAATGCGGACAGTGTCTTGGTCGCTCACTATATCTTGGTCAGCCGAATATAACACTCTTGGTCTGAAGGTTATATTATTTTTTTGAAGAATATCTTTAGCAGTTAACAACCCTGTTTGGGCTGATGATTCTGAGGTAAAACAATTACTTATGACACGATATTCTTTTTTTCCATTAGGTGAAAAATATACAGCAATAGAAGATTTATACAGATACTTGGGATTGTCAAGGAAATCAATTAATTTTCGAGCACTTTCCTCATTGTCAAAAATACCAAGCAATACCGTAAAACAAGTACTGGTGCCACGATCAGGTGAAGCAATTATTACTGTTTTATTATTTTCCGAATTGACGGGATGAGATGCCGCTGAAACTATCGGCTTCGGAGTTGCGGCAGGATGTGACGATGGAAAAGATATATGTTTTTGTACATTAGATTGAGTATTTGTATTAAAATTCTGAGCTGGAATCGAATGGGAACTGACCGGTGATGCAATAGTTCTATTATACAATACTGCGCACGGCATTCCTGTTAGCGAAACAAAACGTCCGGAAATCTCTTTATATGGGTCAAGTTTTTCAACTTCGCCGGGAGTTCTGACTATGACATTTGCTGAACGTTTAAATTCATAACCCTTTTGTCCTCTTTTTATACCTTTTCCCATTGCAGTAACTTCCAACAATGGTGGGTTCATAGATTTAAGCAATCTATAATCAGGCACATACTCTGTCCATAAAGAATCAAGGAGTAATGCAGTATAATATGCACGCACATCACTTAATAATTCATTGCCCTCTTCACCTGAATTTCTAAAACGTGTATTCGATTTAAGAATACCATTAGGTAAATAGTGCTTTTTTTTCTCCAAATTATGCAATCGAATAAATGTTTTTGCAAAATTTATCTCTTCACCTGTATAAAGACAAGCCGGATCTATACCACGAGGGTCTGTCCAACCAATGACTTCCACATTTACTTTTTGACCTTTGCTTATCGCCTTTTGTACACAAGGTCTTTGGAGAGCAGATTTCATATTTGCAATAAACGTTTCAACAGCTGTATCTACTCTGTTTGCCCATAAAATTTTCTGTTGATGATTCGCCAATTCACTGCCCGGAATACATAATCCCGTATTACGATATGCAGACACTTTAGGCGGTATAAAATCTAATGTATATGAATATATATCGCCATTATCACATTTTTTTTCGGGTATTTGATAGTCCACAGTTGTACAAAGTGAATCTTTAAATACTGATTGGCATGGTAGATAAGAACTATATTGTAATGTTGTCGGACACCAATAGCATGTTAAAAAAAACTGTACTTCAGTCACAGGAAAATTCTGCACACATTCGCGATCTTCGGGGATAGATTTATCCCATACATACAGCGTGTGATTATAATTTTTTTGCGCCAATACATCAATAAGCAAAGTATCAGTTTCAGCAATAAATTCTTTATTGGTCACGATTGGCGGTTTTACCGTTACAATCAATTCACGATAGCGATAATCATTGCAAGGGGTATTATCTGTAGCTCTTGGCATTGTCAGCAAAGCTCCCCCTTCTTTATCAAGTGCGAATATTTTTTTAAATCCCGTATTTTTATCGGTGACAATAAGTTCAGTTGCACATGGAAGCATAATATCTTCCCACTCTTCAAATGCGGTATTAAATGTTCTTGTACGGGTGATAGCTCGAATAGGAATAGTATCATTCCCTTCATGAATTTTGCTCATCCATATATCATAGTCACGAGATTTCTTACTTTCGGTAGTGCGATTTGAGGAAAAAAGCAACCAGCTTCCTCCCGCAGAAAGTGTTGGTAATGCTTCATCCGATCCTTTTTGATTTACTCCTTCAAATGGAACAGGCATTTCCGGCGGATATGTTCGTGCGGTTAATGGATCAATCCTAATACGGTAAATATCAAGATCGCCATCACGATTTGTACTGAAATATAAATAACCGTCACTGCCTAAAAAAGGTGCTTCTTCCTTGTAATACAATGTATTCACATCAGACAAGGGTTGTGGTGTACTCCAACCCGCATTTGTACGAATGGAATAATATATATTTGTCAATCCTGTATTGGGATTATCACGTGTTGTGGCAAAAAATAAAATATTTCCATCTTTTGATAAACAAGGAGAATCATCCCAATAGAGACTATTTAATTCATCAATTCGCCGGACTTTCCATTGATTTTCCACTAAAGTCATTTCATATAAATCATTGTCCATATCGGCACCATTGTGCGAGCGATTAGAAACGAATATTCCATAAGTCGTATCACAGTATGCAAATGTCGGGCTACCATCCAAATATACTCGATGACTGTTTTCTTCACGTTGATTTATTGGTTCGGGCAAGACATTACCATTCAATAAAGTAGAATTATTGCATTGTACTTTAATTAAGCGTCTTGACCGGCTATTTTTCATACCGTCAGAGGTGTTTAACCATATTTCCACACCATTTTTTACGGTCCTAAATGAAGTTGCATAATCATCATTCGGCGTACATAATTCTTTGTATTGTTGAACTTGCGCAATAGTACTCAATGGTAAACAAATACACATGCAGAAAAAAAATATTATTTTCATTATAATTTACCTCTTAAATGGATAGCAAAGAGTATATTCAACTTGTGGTTTGGCATTCGGAAACCCGGAACTCCATGTTAATTTTTTAATCCAAAATATGCCGAAATATTCTATTCCTGATCCTGTCTCATATTGGAAAATTATGACATCATTGACATTAACATTCATTGTTGATGGCCAAGTGGAAGCATTATTTATTTGATTCTGATTTGATGGATCGCACATGATATTTTCTAGCAATCCACATATATCATCTTCAGCATTTGTACCGGTTTGTGCTTTCCAAAATTTCAAAAATCCTGTCGGTATGCCCGTACTTATATCTGCACTGTTTACCGTACCGTTCGGCGCAGTTCCCGTTATAGAAAAACGGTCAACAAATAATGCTGATGAGTCTTTCGGTTTATCAGCTTGGGTAATGCTTTCTCCATTTGTAGAGATAAGCAAAACATTTTGAAATTGTTTTGTTGAGCCATCTAATTGACCGTGTTGATATATACTATTGCTAAATTTGGAGTAACAATCTAAATCGGCTTTACCTCTGAGTATTATACTTTGCGGTGTACATCCATTAATCGTCAGAGTTCCTGTAAAATCAATAATAGGTTGCACACCGGAACATGAACCGGAAGGATATACATCAGAATTTTCAGGAAAAAAACGAATATAGAATATTTGTCTTGATTTGGGTTTTATAGTAAATCGAGAATCAGAAACATCATTGAAATTACCGGCAGAATCTTTAATGTATGCACCAAATAATCCTGAACGTGCATTACTGAATGTAAGCGTCAGATCTAATGGACATATACTTGTGTTTTCTATAATCAGAGTTTTACCTTCGGAAGTGAAATTGACGCATGTAATTATTTCAGCAATATTATTAACATTGCCATTAATAAATAATGAAGAGGAAGGAAGGATAGAACATAATCCGGTGCTGCCCACTCCTCTGTACTGAATTGTCATTGTATTACACTGCTTTATTGTATTATCTTCATTAATGACTTGAATATCATAAATAAGTTCACCATCAATGAGTCCCGCAACGTTTGTTTGCACAGCAATAGATAATGAATCCACAGATTGTCCTTTTGGTACTTCAACACCATTAAACAATTCAATCCCACCATTAAATCCAAGAATTGAAATTCCTTGATGACCGTTTTTTTGACGCAATGTTATAAGCAAACGACAATTATCTTGGGAAGTATTACTAATGACAGGTATTGGTATTGTTACTCTTTTTGGAGCGGTGTTAATACATACTTCATCTCTTGGTAGTGTTGGTTGAGGATACACCACCGTTGTATCACGTGAAAAAGGGCAATCACAATTTGAGGTCACTATTGTTTTTCTTTCAATATTTCCGCTGCCGCTAATGCATTGTGGATCTGTATTTGATGAAATCGTAAAATCCACATTGTGAGATGAAAGAGCATTGACCGTCGTCGGTGGATCTTTGTAAATAATAATCCATTGCACAGATGAACCAATTGACGGAGTAAAGGTGAATGGCAAATTGACAATTTGAGAACCCGTTGGAGAATTAATTTTTGCTTTTGTCTCAAATTTGCTATCTGTCGGTGTTATTGTTGGAGCTTGCACTGTCATTGGTCCGTCACATGGACTTTGTGCATTAATATTTACTATGCTGCTATAGGTTGTATCTGCTGAAAAAAGAGGACTATTAATTAACAACTCAAAATTTTGCGGAGGTAATATTGTCCTACAACAAATCGGTTGAGTCTGTTGCATTAATATTATTTCTTTTTGCAGTAAACCACATGCAATAACAGTATCGAAGCGAGAATTTCCATTAAAGGGTAAACTACCCGCATACGTTGCAACATCAGGTCCATTATAACGTGTCAGAAACACAAAGCGTACTTGCTCGGCAGGCGTATCCGTTAAATTTAATGGTAAAACTTCACGAAATGTTCCATTTTGAATTTGTCGTAAAGTCTGAAATTCAGTAGAAGAATTCTTACCAATCAACAATTTCCACAAAACAGTAACATTAATATTTTTATTGGCTTGATTTTTTACTGTTACCGTTACATCCGCTCCATCGTTCACAACAATATTTGTTGGTTCCGTAGCATTTTGACAGCTATTACACAATAACATAAGTGCTACAGATACTAAGGAAAACAGAAATTTTGACCATAGATGTATTTTCATATTTTTCTCCGTATTTACCATTGCAAACGCCATCCGAGTTTGAAGATAGCATTATGTGTTGTATTTGTGTTTAAAAAAAAGAAACTATTAGGGTCTCCACTTTGTGTTGGCGGGCAACTAGGACATGGTGTACGAACATGTAAACGCATATAGCGATAGCCGATACTGACTGTAATAAAATCAGCGAAGGGTAATGGTGCTCCCGCTCCTGCTCCAATAAAATATTGTGAATAATCTCCGGAATTAACAGAGGGATTAGCACCTGCGCCCTCGAAATTACCATTAAAAATTGGACCACCTTCAATAAATAGGAATGGTCGAAAATCTGAAGATTCATATATTGATTGATAACCGATAAATACCGTTGAATCCAAAGTTTCAAAACCATTTTTCTCTATATAATCGCCGGAGAAGGGAACTTTGGAAGCCGGTTCAAAAGAAAAAAATACTTTATTGTTGGTATCGCGCAATCTAAACTTGCAAGGAGACGGCAGTAGTGTTATAGATTGAGACAGCTTTGTTGTACCTTTGAAATTAAATCGAAGATGACCAAAGACAGGAAATCGGTGGCGATCAGCATCAAAGAATATACCTCCTCCAATTCCTAATGACAGTCGTTCGCCAAGCAATGAACCAAATGGAGCCAAAAGAGCTTCCCCGCCAAAAGCAGGTACGCCATAGCCAATCGAACGTTGAGATTTATCTGATCCTGAAAAGGTAATCACAGGTGTGAGTTCAAAAAAACTTGTCGGCAAAGGCAAAGGTTCTTTGGTATAATAAAACTCACGTGCCGGATATATAGGGGTTGCCAAAGTACCACCATTAGGACCTAAACCGGATATTCTTAATTCCTTGATGTCATAAATATTGAGTAGTGTGTCCGCACACAGGGAATCGCGCAGATAACGTATTCGCACAAACTGCATCACTTGAGAATATCGTTGATTTACTTCCCTCTTGACAGAAGTGACATTATAGAAAATAGTACCCTTTCGGAGTACAACATCAGCAAAATTCTGCTTTTGTCCGGGTGCTTTGGGGAGTGCACATTCATAACAATCGCTTTTCTGCAAAGATTTCTGTGCAGACACAGGCAAGAGTACACAGAAAAATACGAGTAAGATGCCGAGAGTTAATCGTTTCATCATTAACCTTTAGATTATAAGGTTTTCTAAATAATTACATGGAGATATGTATATATACCTATTTACACAAGTTACACACACACCACAGATTTCTGATTTAATTCTGACAAAGATACAACATAATAAGTTCATAGCCATACACAATGCTTATCCCAAAGCATAACATTGTTAAAAAATGAGAAACAAACGATACCATCTTTATCACAAACGATTGAGCACCGATTGAATAGTTTCGCCTTCGGTAATCATGAGCTTTTTTCGTATGCGAAGTCGAGTATTTTCCACAGTACGTTCACTGACATTTAATAATTCAGCAATTTCAGGCGTTGTCAAATTCGATCTCAATAACACACAAACTCGCACTTCTTGTTTTGTTAAGCCGGGATATTTGATGAGTAAATCTTTTACAAAATTCGGATGAATTTCCGTTACCATTTGCATATAGGTGTCCCAATCAGGGCGCAAAAGCGGGTTATTACGCAGAGTGTTTTTTACATTTTTAAGTATCAACTCTGCTTTATCCAAAGTCTCTATGGACTCTAAAATATTATTACGCAACAGTGTGACTGCGCGTAATTGCTCCAGCATTGAATTTGTTTTCATGGTTAACTGTAATTGTAAATTGGTACGTTCTTGCTCTAATGTTTTATTGGTAAGACGAAGAACCTCATTTTCTTTTTCTTTTAATTGTATGTCATAGCGAACTTCGAGATCTCGTAATTTCTGAAGTGATTCTTCATTACGTAATTCTTGTTGCAATATATGTGCTTCTTTTTGCTTGAGAAATGCTTGTTCATACTCTTCAAAACGATAGAGTGCATCGGCATAATCATGAAACGCCACACTAAGAAAATGTTTCATTCCCAGAGAATCACCGAGAGCACATGCCTTTTCAAAATAATCTTTTGATTCCTTGCAGGTTTCTTTTTTGTGAGAAAGAATAATAGCAAGATGGAGATATACTGTCGCAATTGCCTGATTATTCTGAGTTCTCTGAAATTCCTCTAATGCCTCAAGTAAAAGGGGAAGTGACTTATCATACATTGATTGTACAGTATAAATTTCCGCTAAACCGACAAGAAATTTTGCATGAAGCGAGGTAAAAGAGTATTGTCGGGCAAGTTCCAATGCTTCTGTCATATAGCGTATTGCTTCCGCATAATCATGTGTTTTTGTCAAAGCATTCGCAACTTGAAAAAGAGCAGTAGCTGTATCTCTCGAAGATTGAATATGTTGTGCAAGTTGAAGGTTCTTATGTGCATATTCGAGGACTTTATCCACATGCCCCATTCTAGAATATGCGGTAATAATATGGGAAAGAATAATAATACCCACACGTTCACTTTGAGGATGCATTTGATGTTCTTTCTCTGCAAGAAATAAATATTCTAAACATTGTTCATACTGTGCATAATAATACTCAATGCGAGACATATCTATATAACATGCTTGCACATAAAGAAAATGATGTTTCTGTATAAAAATCGGCAATACTATTTCGTAGAGTTTTTTTGCTAAGGCATAATCACCGGTAGCCAAAGCAACTTTTGCTTTAAGAAGTTGCGCAATCCCTTTATAGAGAAATGAAGAATGTATTTCTGCCTTTGCTTGTAATTCATCGGCAATTCTATGGACATTATCAAATTGCAATAATATTTCATATATAAATCCGAGAACATGGAGGGATTCCATATCAACAAGAATAACAGCATCACCTTGAGGGGTGATGCTGTTAAGACGAATAATTTCTTGTCGCAATTCAAGAACTTCATCAAGAAATTCTTGAGGATTAATTCTGAGACTCTCGAAAATTTGCTTGAGGCGAATTTGTATATCAGAGACTCTTTTCATTGCTAAGCTGATGGATTATGAAATAATGGTGGAATACTTGGATGTAGGTCTGTACCCCACAATGTGGCATTTTCTGCTGAAGATGTAAGTCGAATTCCTGTACCGCTGATTGTCATATACAATGTATTTGAACCATCGGTGATACTAATTTTTCCATCGCTCTCTAATTTCCAAAGACTATTATCATCCAATCCTGCATTTGCTTTAACAACACTGTTGTTGTCTATAGTATCAACACCAAGAAATACCCCCAGTGGATTGCGAAAACGCACTTCAAGAGTTGAACTATTAAAATCTTGGATAAGAATCTCCCAACCTTGAATTTTTGTGGGATGTTCACCGCGAGTGTCTTCTTTGTTTACGATAAGAGCATCAGCGTTGATATCACAACTGATATATCCCTGATTGGGAATTGGAGGTTTTTTTTGAATACGGACAAAAGTTTGAGGATGACTTGCCATAAAAACTCCTTTTAAAAATTATATAAGCTACTTAGTAATTTTCATAATACCTTAGTGTTGCCTGTGTTTCATCCACAAAATTACAACACTTTACAAGAATTAGCACTACTCAAAAACTACTCATTTTTTAATGACTCTCTATCTCCCCCGTCTCTTCGTTTTCAGACACACTCACACTCTGAGCATCTTTTACATTATTTCCATCATTGCAGCATGCAGCGACTGATCGCGTTTCAATCCTGTTTTTTTACGGATATTTAAACGATGTTTTTCTACACTTCGCTCCGTCACTGATAACAATTCAGAAACTTCTTGATTATTCAAACCCGATAAAACCAAAATGAGGACGCGCACTTCCGTCTTCGTTATGTCGGGATAACGTTCCAAGAGTCGCTGTGAAAAATTCGGACTTATCTCCTCAAATGCTTGAAGAAATTTTTCCCAATTTCTTTGAAGAAGAGGACTCTCATTTAATTTTTTTCTGATATTCTTAAGAATATCTTCCGCTTTGTCAAGTTCATCAAAAACCGTTATAATGTCACTTCGTAAAACATTGACAGCTTGAACTTGTTGTAATAAGGCATGTGCTTTCATACGCAAATCATTTTGAAGTTTGTGAATTTGTTCATTTTTTAATATGAGTTGTTGCTCCAATATAATATTTTTGTATCGTTCAGCTTCTATGGCATAAAGTGCCGCAATGATGTCAGATTTTTGATTGGCTTGATTTGTCATCATTTTTTCATAATATTCCTGATATTCTACTAAGCAAGAATATGCTTTTTCCGTGTCGCCGAATAATGCAAAGACTGTAGATTTCTTTTTTTGTATAAGTGCAATATCAGAAGGAGAAATTGATTCCTGCAATAATGTATTAATCTGATTTATATAGTCATAACATTGTTCTTGGGAATTCGAATCACTATGTGCTAAGGCAACTACATATTCCATTATCAAATTAGGAGAAGAATATTGGGGTTGTTCTTCAATCACTTTTTTCAACAATTGCAATGTAAGACCATACCTACCTGTTTCATTATATAATTCAGCTTTATCCGTGTATATATTTGTAAAAGCAATTGTTTCCGTTAGTGGATATTTCATAAGACATTTCAGTGCATCATCAAAAAACAATATCGCTTCATCATATTGTTTTTCTTGAAAATGGCATTGTGCCATATTCCACGATATATACCCCTGTAACTCCATATTGTTCTTATCAGAAATTTCACGAGCCGATTGTAGTATTTTTTTTGCTTCATCCACATGACCTAATTTTAGTCGAGAACCGGCTAGATTAACCAACCAACGAACCCTAAGCGTATTGTCTTTATCATGCTTTAATAATTCTATAAGTTCTTCTGCGTATCGTAATGCGTCCGAAAAAGCTCCGGTGCTCATGAGAACAGAATGAAATCCACCTTTGATGAGAATTATTAATCTATGAAGATAAAATTTTTCTCGCACGTCACTGTTTCTGAATATAACAGATCTTCCACAACTTTCAATTTTTTCCGGATATTTATTATACTCCATGAGTGTTAGGCAAATATTTTCAGCTTTTTGATATGTGAGCAATGCATCAGGCATTTGTTGTGTAATATCATAAATCAGAGCAATTCTGATAAGTATTTCGACAGACAGTTGTAAGTCTATGTCTTTTACGGCTTCAAATGCAGTAAGACACATAGGAAGTGCTTGGTCATAGTCTTGAAGATAAAATAATGCCGTAGCTTTAGAATAAAAAGCTCGCCATTTTCCAATCTCATGATGATTTTTTTCAAATGCAAAATATGATTTTTCTGCAAAATGAATAGATTCTTCAAGGTTTTCATCCAATAAATCTTGAGCATAATAAAAATACAATGCTCCTGTTGCTCTTAATGTTTCCGGGCTATGTTTTAACTGTTGTAAATGTGCAATTGCTTCTTCATAGAGTTGCTGTTTATTATCGGAACATAATCCGGCACGGCAGCACATAATACGATAATGTAAAAGCCATTGTTTGCTATTTACAGAAGAAAAGGTTTTGAAAATTTGACGAAATTCTTGCTCTTCATGAACAACCAGAGCATTGAGAATGGAATGTTCATATAAAGCCAATATTTCATCTTCTTGCTTTTTAGTCATCATACAATTACATGATTAATGGTAAGTACTTGGTCATAGATGAGGTTTACTTGATAGGAGGTTGAAGGATTCGTCTGAACAACAAAATAACACGTTTGAGGACTTGCAGAAAGCGATATGGTAAAATCCGCATTTCCCGCATTATTGCTTGTTTGGGTTTCCAAAGGAGTAATATATGTATTGTCGGTATAGCGAATGACATCAATGTTCGGCTGTGGAATCATAACATTACTCTCAATTTTGGTCATATAAAAGCGTAAGTTCGCATTCGTACTTTTCCATGTAGTCGCAGGTATGTTTATTGCAATCTCTTGGTCGTCCTTGATATTCACCGTAGCCGGTAATGAATCATAGCAGCATCCATCACCGGCAATCACCCGATACACACCGGCATCAAGTGTGATGCTGGCTTCGCCAAGTTCATTCGTCTCGACAATAAAGTTGACCGATAGTTCATTGATAAAGCGTACTTGTGCCTGAGCGGGCTGCCCATTGACCGTGACATTCACTGTTACTTGTGCCACTGAAGTTCTCCCTCAAATATTGTGTGAAAAGTTCAATAGCGAAAATATGGAAGAAAAAGTCACATCCATTACTACCTTAATACTACTTTTTTGGTCAAATTGCCGTTTTTTTGAAGGAAAAGCCACAAATTCCAGGTCATTAAGCAGATATCAGCGCTTGCTACCCACAACAGAGCTTGTTCAACTTGACCCACGCAAGCTGTGTACAGGAAGACTCTTCGCGCTTCAACGATACCTATGAGTTTACCATATACAAAGTACAATAACTGAGTACAATGGGAACTGTAAACATATGTGAAAAGAACTTCTCATACAATGATATAAACATTCTATTTATGATTAACTCCAACTGTGTGTAGTCCTCTTGTGACCATGCAACTACAAAAAAAAAGTCTCCCCATCGGGGAGACCACAAAAAGTGAGTGAATTAGCTCATACTATATTTATCTGTGCATTACAGAATTTCACTATGTATCAGTACCTAATATGAACTCATAACTATCTATAGTGCGTAGATTGAATAATCCTCATCAACATCACCTATTATCTTTATACTTAACGCCTGCGGTACTATCGTACTACCATAAATGTATAAGAATGTACTGATGCAGTACTATATACCTTGACGCTATATAAGCCCGGTTCAAATGTGGAAATATCGCAGTGAAGAGTATTGGAGAATGTATTATTATTGTGAAGTGATGCAAGCACAATACCTTGAAGATTAGTAATATCAATTCTGTAAATATTTTCTATTGAATTAGTTTCAATGCTAATATATTCTTTTGTTGGATTAGGAAATATACGGAGTGATTTTATATCGTCATCATGGACACTTGTTGTTCCAATACCTTCGCCGGACAACATGAAAATATCTTCTTCCTCATTTGAGGACTCATTTGGCGAGAATTTCACGACTAATGCTGATGAAAAATTACCGGTTTCTTGCGGGCGAAATGAGAGTGGAATATTCATTATTTCACCTATACCAAGTGTTGTGGGAAGAGTGACAGTTCCAACAATAAACCTTGAATCTGTGGACATCACGCTGCGAATAACAATAGGAGAATCCTCTGTGTTGGTGTAACGGAATACGGTGTCCTTTGTCGTTTGTACATATACTTTTCCCATGTCGAAACGTGTTTTGGGTACACCATAACCACCAACCGCAATACCATATTCACCTGCATCGCTACGTAAAACTAATGTTGCCCCTAATTCACCGATGGAACGTGGTGTAAAATGTACTGTGACTGTCAATAGTGAATCTTTTGCCAAAGTATAAGGCAATGATGGAAATTCGGCCGAAAAATTCTCTTCCTGATTATCGTGCAATGCTATTTCCGTAATGGTAACAGATTGTGTGCTTACTGTTTGTGCTAATTGTACGGTATATGTTTTTGTTGTCCCCACTTCAAAACCATCAAAGGTAATTTGATTTGTTAACATAGAAAGTTCTTTTTCAGGGAGATTATTATCGGTAACTGTTCCTTGAATAATAAATTGATCTTGCATAAAAGGCGCATCATGCTCTAAAATCCAAAGCCCAATATCTTCGCCGATTTCTGTACCGGAAAATTCAAAAACAAATTGCTGCATTGTTCCCGGAGTTAATACAATAGGAAATGTCATCGGAGAAATAAGAGAAAATTGATTTTTATCATTTACCTCAAAAAAAGCATTCGTTAATGTGACATTTTCAGTACCGACATTTTTAACAAGACGATGCAATGTGAGAGTTTTTTTAGTTCCTTGCTTAATTGTCCCAAAAGGAAGATGATACTGAGAATATTCTAATTTTTTATTTGCAATTGTATTATCAACTTCAATAATACAGATATTGGAAAGCTGAGTTGTACCACATTTTTTTTGAATTTTCACACGATATATTCCCGCATGTTCATCCGTCAAAGAATCAATTACAAGAATCCGGGATATTGCATCATCTATTTTTTCATCATTTTTATACCACTGATACGTATCGCTATTATCATTAGTTTGACAAGAAATAGTCACACTCTGTCCTTTGTGTGCAGCTATATATGATTGCGGCTGCTGTGTAATTGTAACACGAGGGCAAGGACTTGCATTGCGCAGTATAAGACCATTTGTGCCGACAGCAGTAACTGTTGTTCCACCAGCTCGCGTTAAAGAAAGTACATTTTCCATTGTACCTATGTTTACCGCACTCCATGTTGCTCCGCCATCAGTAGTTTGCAGTACCGACCCGTCTTGAATAGTAGCATCTATTGATGAACCGCATACATATCCAAGCTGTGGAGTCACAAAAAGGATATCAGTGGCAAGACAAGAAAGCAAGGTATCGCCATTTTTCCATGTCGCACAATAATCCTCCGAATAATACATTGCCGCTTTTCCACGTACAAAACTATTCCCAACTACATAAATGGTTTCATTATATGTACTGATTCCTGATAACTCCATTGTAGTATCGTCCATCGGTATATCTTCCCAAGACAATCCATTATCACGAGATACAAGTACAATCGGCATACCGCTATCCCAAGAATTTATAAGTCTATTTCCAATAATAACGATGCTGCCATTAAATGTATAGGCAATTTTTACCAAACGTGAGTCGGCATATTTTTCATCAACAGATAATGGCGTATTAATCTCATGCCATGTTGCCCCACTGTCGGCAGTTGCGTATAGAATACCACGTTTTGTGAGTAGATTATTGCCGACAGCAATACCGAAACCTTCATTGTAAAATTGTATGTCTTGAAACAATATAGTATTACCAAGATTATTTTCATTCCACGACCTACCGCCATTCATGGATTTCATGATAATGCCATTGGCTGCGGTTGCATAGATAACTTTATCATCAACTGCACATACAGCATTGACATACGCTCGATTTTGTTGTTCTTTTATCCACGAAGCACCGCCATTTGTAGTCGTGAGAATACTATTTCCGGTACCTACGGCAATACCTAGCGATCCCCCATAAAAGGACACATCTAAAAGATGTTCAGATGTACCCGATGATTGTTGTACCCATTGATCTGCACCATTGCACATCATTGCACTGCACACATACAGCAAGCAAAAAAGAAAGAAATGTTTCATTGATTGTAACCTCCAAACAATTGATATAAAAATATACTGTGTACTGTTTAGAAGCAAAGACTCATTTCAATGCAAAATGTTCATACCATTTTTATCGAATTTTTCGATGTCGGTTAGAAGTATAGATGAACACTGACGACTGTAGTACGGAATGTGGATAGATAGTGTTGTGGCGACGATTAACTCATACTGTAGAAGCACAATTGAACCGGAAATGATGTATTTTCTTTCAATGTTATTTCTACCAATACATTATCGTTTTATTGATGATACATACAGAACTTTCTTTGAGAGTGCAAGATGATAAAAACTTTGATACTGAATATTCTTTCATTCATTGCCTGAGATTATAGTGACCTGTTTATTCTTGATTATCCATAATTTTTGCTAAAAGCGTAATTTGCCCCAAGTGATAGTAAGCATGTTCAATCATGGCTTCAATATTTCTTTGATATGTGCCATATTCTTCCTTAAAAAACACAGACCGTAATTGTTCATCACTGAACAGAGAAACCCAATTGACAAAATATTCTGCATCACGAAAAAATTCTTGTCTCAGAGCCATCCAAGAGTCTTCCGATTGCGGTAATGTACCGGAAAAACTGAATTTATCGGATATATCAAGAACTCCCGATTGAAAAAAGCGCAATAATCCCGCAATATAATAGTGCATATGTAGGGTGAGTGCTGCTATTGAATTACGACCATTAACAGAATGACATGCCTGTGTCCATGATATGCGAGATAATTGATCATAATAATTTGTATTGGCAATCCAAAAGCCATCAAGAAAGACTTCCCGACAACGTTGTGCCAGACTTTGTGCTTGTGTCATAGTATATTCTAGAAATAATTCGTCAAAAAAAAAGCGAATACTATACATAATATTCGCTTAATCTTCATTATTAATAATTACAAAGGTATATTTCCATGTTTTTTCCAAGGATTTGTATCTTGTTTTGTTTGGAGCAATGTCAAAGCTCTGATTAAACGCTTACGTGTTTCACTCGGAATAATCACATCATCAACATACCCGCGTTCGGCAGCTTCATAAGGATTGGCAAATTGTTCATTATAGTCAGCTTCGAGTGCAGCAGCCCGCGCAGCTTTATCATCTGACTGAGCAATTTCTTTATGGAATAAAATTTCCACAGCACCTTTTGCACCCATAACCGCAATTTCGGCTGTAACCCACGCTATATTATAATCACCGCGAATATGCTTAGAATTCATCACATCATAAGCACCCCCATACGCTTTTCTCGTAATAACGGTGACTTTAGGTACTGTTGCTTCACAAAAAGCATATAATAATTTTGCACCACTGCGAATAATTCCGCGCCATTCTTGGTCGGTTCCCGGCAAAAATCCCGGAACATCCTCAAACACCACAAGAGGAATATTAAAAGCATCACAAAAACGAACAAATCGCGCACCTTTTATACTGCTATTAATATCCAAAACGCCAGCCATTGATGCAGGCTGATTTGCCACAATTCCCACCGGCATTCCATTAAGTGTGGAAAAACCCACCACAATATTGGTAGCATAATCAGCATGTACTTCAAAAAAATCACGCTCATCCACCACTTCCATAATCACATCTTTAATATCATAGGGTTGATTTGGATTAGCAGGAATAATCGAATCTAAACGAGTACACAAACGATCGGATTTATCCGCAGTTGGTATTTTCGGTAAAGGTGATTTATTGCTTGATGGTAAAAATTCAACCAGACGACGAACCATCTGTAAACATTCCACTTCATTTTCTGCTGAAAAATGTGATACACCGGATTTTGATGAATGTGTATCGGCACCACCGAGTTCTTCAAATGTCACTTCTTCATGCGTCACAGTTTTCACAACATTTGGACCTGTCACAAACATATATGAAGAATTTTTTACCATAAATACAAAATCGGTAATTGCCGGTGAATAGACAGCACCGCCTGCACAAGGACCTAAAATAACGGAAATTTGAGGAATAACACCGCTTGCCATTGTATTACGTAAAAATATATCAGCATAACCGCCAAGCGATACCACGCCTTCTTGAATACGTGCGCCGCCCGAATCGTTTAATCCAATCACAGGAGCACCTATTTTCATAGCTAAATCCATGATTTTACATATTTTTTCGGCATGAACTTCTGATAAAGAGCCACCAAAGACCGTAAAATCTTGTGAAAACACACAGACAATTTTTCCATTAATTGTACCAGTGCCTGTGACAACACCATCACCGAGAGGACGATTTTTATCTAAGCCGAATTTATTGGAACGATGACGCGCAAACATATCCAATTCTTCAAAGCTACCTTCATCAAGCAATAAATCCAAGCGTTCACGCGCTGTTAATTTTCCTTTCTTATGTTGATCTGCAATGCGCTTTTCGCCACCGCCGAGCATTGCTTCTTTGCGGAGTTGTTCTAATTTTTCAAGACGATTACTCATAAATATATTAATGTGTGAAACATAAAAATAGCATTGATACTGTATTATTTATATAAAAGATATTTTTCTCGCATTGTACGATATTCTTCAAGACCCGACACCGATAATTGTTTTACCATTGCATGATCGCCGTTAAGAAGTGCTTCGGCTAATTTCTTATTTCCCAATACCTTGATAAACATCTCTTTATTATTGTTTTGCACAGTGTTTTTATCAAATAATAAAGGATAGACAGATACAAGCGTCTTACATAGCTCCAAACCGAGCGAAAAATACGGTACGGATTGTGACGGAGGGCAATGGAATAATATTCCATAACACCGTTTTTTTGCAAATTTTCCGAATTGCGGATAAAATGCAGAACTTATAGCAATAATCGAATCATTTTTTTTCAGAGATAATGCACCCAATAATGTATCGGCGGATATATCAGGCATACTGCACCAACGAAATGGCATTGGAGTACCAATACCAATTGAAACAATACTTAATTCTCCCAATACACCCGTGATGGCTGCACTGCGAATTGTTTCCGGTGAAATAATATTGGGTGAAGTTGGGATAAATGGTAAACCCGTTTTTTCCCAATGCATTGTTCTGTTCCATCGCTTCATTTTCACAACAGTTAAAGAACAACGACGACTTTTTCCATCTATATTTTTTCCTAACCATCCTTCATTATTTGCCATTTGCGCTAATTCGCCTATTGTACATCCATGAATATAGGGAACGGGTAAAGCACACACAAATGATAATATTTCGGGAATATTTCCATCAATAAGCACACCCCCAAGCGGATTAGGTCTATCAAGAACATAGATTGGTTTTCCATATTCTGCACAGGCATCCATTACTTGTAATAATGTGCTGATAAATGTATAAGAACGAATCCCAATATCTTGAATATCGGCAACAATAACATCACATTGCGAAAGCATCGCCTGTGTGGGACGACGATTTTTTCCATAAAGCGAATAAGCAGGAATATTCCACAAGCTGTCATCAGGTACATATTCTCCTGCCGGAACACCCGCATAATAGCCATGCTCAGGAGTAAGAAGTACTGATAGTGTACAATTTTTTGATCGGAGAAAGGCTTCCGGCGTTGATACTAATGAACTTGTTCTACATGCAGAATTTGTAAGTAATCCTATTTTTTTATCGCGTAAAATTTCAAAATTTGTTTCCACCAAATTATCAATACCCAACTTCATGGGTTGAGCTACAAGAGAAATAGATGAAATTGACAATAGTAATACTATGAAAAACAATGTCATTACTTTGTTATTATTGTCTATTATTATGAAAATACTCACTGTTTAGTCCCGCATAATCAGCACAGGTTTTGAAATAGCTCCATTCGGATAATCAATACGAATAAAATATAAACCCTCAATCCAATCGCGTGTATCAATTCTTATAGTATCAGATTCGGATATGGTATTATTGTTCCATGGGAATACAGTACCTTGCTGATTGATAATAGACAAACCGTTATACTGTGGATTATGTATTTTTATTGAAATAAAACCATTGGCAGGAATGGGTGAAATACTCATATCGTCATCAGTAGGGCTATTTTCCGCAATCGAGGTAATATCCACAATACTTTGCACTCGTACCAATGTGCGTGTTGTGGGACCTTGATTGATGGTTATTCTGTCAATATCTGTCGGTAAATGTGTGATTGTAAACACTTCTTCATTCTTATTGACTGTTACCATTGTATAGAGTGTGGGCTGTCCATTTTTTCGCACAAATCCTATTTCTATCGGCATATTCGTATATGTACCATATTCTGCATTTTGTACTTGTGAGATGGTTATTTCTTTTGTTGAATCATCCGTGTTTTTATGAATAACTTTGATTTCAGGAATTCCTTTTTGATAAATCCATTGGCGGAAAAAATCAGTCATTGATTTTCCTGTCACTTCCTCAATAATACTTTGCAGCGAGTCTGTAGAAGCATTTCTGTATGAATATGTTTGCAAATAACGACGCATTGTTTTATAGAAATTTTCTGTGCCTATGGCATAACGTAACATCCCCAAGACAACCGCACCTTTTTGATAAATAGTTTCAGGATAATTAGATGATGGAGCTGTACGTGAATAATCATAGAGTGGCAATGCTTTTTCATTTTTTAATATTGTATTGATATAGGTCAAAGATTTAGTGTGCTGATTAGTGATAAATCCTTTATCAAACCCAAATAATTCTTCATACCATGCAGATTCACAATAGGTGGCAAATGATTCATTTAACCATGCATGACGAAAATCAATCGGCGACACCAAATCACCAAACCATTGATGAGCCAATTCATGTGCTGCCACAGGATTAACGGTATCTTTACTTTGGGCTAATGAAGTATTATATGCAATCATGGTTTGATGTTCCATGGCGCCTTTTTGGGTAAGGCAATATCCAATTTTTTCAAAAGGATATTCACCGAATAATCGCGAATATGTTGCCGCCATGCGTGGCAATAAACGAAACGATGTTCTTACAGCGGATGTATCGCGTCGGCGTGCAAAAACCATCATCGGCAATGTATCGTCACCAAATTCCATTATCATATACGGTGCAGCGGAAAATGTCAATAAATACGTTGCACAGGGATAATTATGAGTCCATTCATATTGAGACAGACTGTCATCTATATCTCTTTTTTTCATCAAACCATTTGATGCAACAGCAATGCCTTTTTTTACCAAAAATGTCCCCTTATATGTCGCTTTATCAGAAGGATGATCATAACATGGCATCCAGTGTTGCGTTGTCGAAACATAATTTGCTTGAAAACCAACACCAAGCGCATAGACTGTGCTGTCACTTGAAGAAACACCGCCCCATGAACCTGAGCCATATTCATCTGTCATTATACCTTTATACCACACGGTATAAATTGTTGTATCACCGACTTTGGCATTATCCGGAGCTGCAACCGTATAATGAAATGTCGCTTCATTTTCTTTTCCTTGTACTTTCGATTCTATTTTTATTCCATTACTTTGCACAGAATCAATGGTCAAACTCCGTAAATGAAACATAAAAACTTTCTTTTCCGGATTTTCTTTCCAAACTACATATATGCGACATATACCGTTTGTTTGTCTTGATGGCGGCGATTGACGTAAATCAAGCATCACATCATAATGCAATACATCAAAAGGCTGTACATTATATGCCAAAGGGTCAGGTGGCTGCTGCTGCCCGAATACAATGACAATATTGCACAATATTGCAATAATTACGAAAAAAGCTTTTTTATATAGTTGCATTATTTTCATAGTTATTTCTCCTCCATTGTCGGGATAGTATGAACAATATGTTCAATTAAATGTGCTAATATCGGTTCGGTCTTATTTGCTGTGGCAATAATATCTTCTACGGAAACAGGTTGCAAAGTATCAGGAAAACATTCATCAGTGACAATAGAAAATGCAAGCACTTTCATACCGCAATGAACAGCAACTATGGTTTCAGGTACCGTGCTCATTCCCACAACATCAGCACCTATCAAGCGTAAAAAACGATATTCTGCTTTTGTTTCTAAATTAGGTCCGGGAACCGACACATATACACCGCGATGTATGGGAATCCGGTGTTCCAATGCTGTTTTTTCTGAAAGTGCAATAAGTTCCCGAGAATATGGTTCAATCATATCAGGAAAACGCGGTCCGAGCCGATTATCATTTTTACCGCGTAAAGGATTTTCGTATTGTAAATTAATATGATCATCAATAATAACAATATCACCTTTTCTGTAATTAGGATTTAATCCGCCCGTAGCATTACACATAATCAATATTTTTGCTCCCAAAGCATTCATGACCCGAACAGGAAAGGTAATTTCCTTCATCGAATATCCCTCATAATAATGGAAGCGTCCTTGCATAGCTACAACATTTTTTCCATGCATCATACCAAAAAGTAATCTTCCTTCATGTGTTTCGACCGTCGGTATGACAAAATGAGGAATTTCTTTGTAGGGTATAATGGCATCACATTGAATATTATCCGCCAAGCGAGATAATCCCGTCCCCATAATTATTGCAATATCAGGAATGAATGAAGTATGCTGCCTAATACTATGTATTGATTCCTCAATATGTTCGCGTGTATGATGTGACATTGTTCTTTCTCATGAATAAATATTTTTTTAGCCGACCACTTCTAATTTAGCATATTCGAGAAGTAATTTTTTAACACCGACAGAAGTAAATGACACTGTTGCTTGTCGGTCTTTTCCCACACCTGCCACACCACGCACAGTACCATAGCCAAAAGTTGGATGTTTTACTTTTGCGCCGACTTTAAGCGGTTTTTGTTCATGCGGTATTTGAGAATGATATTCTTGTTGTGGAATATCATCAAAAACAGGCATAGATTTCTGATGATACGGAGCCACACCGCGTGAAGGCGGATTAATTTTCGGAGCGGGATTTATACTTTTACTTAAATCTTTAGCAGTGGAAAAAGACACTTTTTTATAAGAACTGCGTGCTCCGCTTGTGTTTTCTAATAAATTCTCAGGAATTTCTCCCAGAAAACGCGAAGGTAAAGAAAATTCGAGCTGACCGAATTTATAACGGCGCGAGGCATGACTAATATATATTTTTTTTTCTGCTCGAGTTATGCCAACATACAACAAACGACGCTCTTCCTCTTCCTCCTCGGGATCATTCATTGCTTTACCGAGTGGAAATAATCCTTGCTCCATGCCTGCAATAAATACTACCGGAAATTCTAAACCTTTTGCAGCATGTAAAGTCATTAATGCAATAGAATCTTTTGATAAATCGGTGTCATCAGCGTCTGCCATTAAAGAAAATTGCTGCAAAAATCCTTCCAAAGTCGGTTCTTCCTCTTCTTCGGCATATTCCGCAACTGTAGCCAGTATTTGTTCTATATTTCTCAATCGGTCTTGGGCTTCTTCTGTTCCCTCATCGCTGTACATTCGAGTAATGCCTGTTGCTTCGATATATGTTTGTATAACATCCACTAAGGGTAATTCACTAAGCAATTCACGATATTTTTCAATAAGTGCAATAAATCCATTGACCGATTTTTTTGTTCGCGGTTGTAAGGAAGGTATCGCATTGTTTTCGGTTAATGCTTCATATAAAGAAATACTTTGCATCGCCGCATATTCCTCGATTTTTTTCAATGATGTATCGCCTATGCCGCGAGGAGGAACATTTAATACTCTTTCCACACTTTCAGCATCGCGCGTATTAATCAATAATCGTAAATATGCCATTGTATCTTTGACTTCTTTTCTTTTATAAAAGGACATACCTCCGATAATGGTATAAGGCAAAGCATTTCGACGAAAAGATTCCTCTAATGGCTGTGATTGAGCATTAGTACGATATAGTACTGCAAAATCTTTATATTCATAATCATTACGACGAATTTCCGATTGTATGGAATTGACAATCATTTCTGCCTCATCACGCTCAGTTTCGGCAGGCATCACTGTAATTAATTCACCCTCATTATTATCTGTCCATATAGTCTTTTTTAATTGTTTACGATTATTTTTTATGACACCGTTGGCGGCATCTAAAATCGTTTTTGTTGAACGATAATTTTGTTCTAAACGAATAGTTTTAACTTCGGGATAATCTTTTTGAAATTCTAAAATATTCCGAATATCAGCTCCGCGCCACCGATAAATACTTTGTGCATCATCACCGACAACACAAATATTAGAATGTTTTTCCGTCAAAAGTCGTATTGCTGTATATTGTGCTCTGTTTGTATCTTGATATTCGTCCACCATAACATAGCGAAAACGATCATTATATTTATCGCGCACATCGGGAAAAAGCCGCAGCACATGAATCATGGACAATAAAATATCATCAAAATCCATTGCATTATTCGCTTTTAATCGTTTTTCATATTCTTGATACACTTTTGCTGCCAGCCGATCATTAATAGATGCCGCATCTGCTGAGAACTGTTGCCAGCCGATCATTTGATTTTTCGCATGTGATATTTTACCACGAATTGATTGCGCTGTTATTTGTTGTGTCGAAACACCCGCATAATTCATACAAGCACGGATAATACTCAAAGAATCGTCGGCATCATAAATAGAAAATGTCGAATCATACCCGATTAATTCCGCTTCAATCCGTAAAATACGTGCAAAAATCGAATGGAAAGTACCCGCCCATACTTTTTTTGCCAATAAAGGATCCACAAGTGCTGAAATTCTTGACTTCATTTCCGATGCAGCTTTATTGGTAAAAGTCAGAGCAAGTATGGATTGAGGCAGCACACCTTTTTGAATCAAATGAGCAACCCGGAAAGTCAGCACCCTAGTTTTACCGCTGCCTGCGCCCGCAATAATTAACACCGGTCCATCGGTAGTTTCTGCCGCTTGCCTTTGTGTCGGATTTAATTGCCCGAGCAATCCTTCTATTGTTGATTGTGTGCTGTCTGTTTGCTTTATAAGTGATAATTTCATGCTGAATCCTGATTGCTCTTCTATAATGATGCCGTGAATGTCGTTTTGTCCATAAATACCGATATGCGTACATACCTTATTCATGGTTTGTGTCTTAGAGAAACCATACACAGATGTTTCCTCCATTCGCCCACAAAAATACGAGAATGAGATTTTTTCTCCCGAAATAATTATCAGCCATCACGGTCTTCTCTTTCCGCAATGCACTTCTGAGCCGACAGAACAGTGGGGTTAATGTCAGCGCCGGACTCGCTTATCTTCCACATATCAAAGAGTTTGTGTATAAAACTATGAGTTGATCCATACTAAATGTACGTGACAACACTGCATTGCTGAGCAGTGGGTGATGTACTTCACGCATCAGTCGAAATGGACGGGGTGGATTCCGTCTCCAAACCTATAAGGTTTTCAAAACCATATAGGTTTACGAAAAGCCGCCATCACATCAAACACAAATTCTATAAACGTGCCATCCCTTCGGGATTTATCCACCGCTGAAATTCATCCCCTCCATCGGAGGGGTGTCCGCCGGACGGGGCGGTTTCTCATTCCTCGGTGGCAGACGCAGTCTGACGGAGTGGATTATGTACCCCAAAACTGCGCCCCTCTTTTTCGCCTTCCCCGTCGGGGAATTGGGATGGGGCTAATCGAAATGCGGTCATTGAGCCTGTCGAAATGCCTCATAGTTTTCAAAGAACGGAGATTTTGAAAGAGTTAGTCTATCAAAGTTCTTAACCCTTAGCGACGATACAGAATTGAAATTACATCAATTCTATTACAGTCATTTTAATGAAGGTCTCAATTCATAAAATTCTATAATCTCTGATTCTTCATCTTCATTTGAAAAAGGATAATTAGCTAAACTACCAAATACGTTTTCTGAAATTCTTATTGTTTCAGGGTAACTTACCAGATGTAAAGATAAAGTAAGATTACAAGTTGGACATAAAGTTGAGCCAGCAATTTGTTTTGCATTGAGATTTTCTGTTTCTGGATTTTCCCAGTCAATTACAAACAATTCACCACAATTTGTGCAAGTATATAGACTGTTATTGCTCCAACCGCTTTTCAGTGGTAAGAAAATTGCATAGTTGTAGATACCTTCTACAACATTTTCATACTTTACTATACATCTAATTTTTTTTCTTGTGTTTTCCACGGTTCTACTACTTAATCATCAAGACTATTATTGTTTCCTTCTAACCAAAAACTACTCCCTTTACTATCAATTAATTTGTTCATAAAATCAGAAAAAGAAGTAGAAATAACAGCCCAGTCTTTCGGATTGTCTTCATGATAGCAGTCAATTATTTCATACGAATCAGATAGTAATCGGAAACCTAAAAAATCTCCAGAACCCATAACGGAACAAAATAGTACTATTGATTCATCCCATTCATTTTCATAAACTTCTTTGAAACCTTCTGTTTCTTGTTCAATCTGATTTGTACCAAAAAAAATGAAGCCATATTGCCCGTCTACATCATACAGAGTGCATCCGTTACAATTTTTCAAGAACTCAATATAATCATTTGGAAGTTTACTAAGGTAATCTCTGTTTAAACTTTCAACTTCATTTATGGTCGCACCTTGGTTTTTAACTGAAATAGTTTCAAAACCTTCTGATGTCATATTTGTCTTATTAACAAATATAGTGCTAAGTTTTTCTTGATAATTCATAGTATTTAAAAAATATAATTTTAATAACCACTCCACCAACGATTAAAAAGTTTATGTTGAGTATTTTTATCTAGTGGGACCATATTTTCAAAATCATTTGTTCCACCATGTCCCAATGGTTGGATATGATGTATCTCTATTTGACTACCCTGTGTCGGTGTTGGCCATTCTCTTCCTTGTGCCTCCCACCATTGTTTAAATTTTTTACTTTTTCTGATGTTGGCGAATTTAGCTCTTAAGTCCGGTGGGCTACGCATTTTAGTAATTTGTCCACTTGGAAAAGGGATTTCTCCATAACCCTCCACTATAACTTTAGGATATGCTTCACCTCGGGAGTTCAAAACCTCCGCGACATCAGCTAAATTTTCTACAATATCTAATACTTTATCTGCCGCTTTTGGCGCGTTACCTGCTCCCATTGTCAATAGGTCAGCAAGTATTCCGTAGCTCGCATCACGTATCTCATTATTATTAACTATTTCGCCCTTTATATTGGTCGCTGCACGACTAAGATAGAGACGAGTAGTTATATTCGATACAGTGATTTGTAGGTTATTAGCATTTTCATAGGCAAATCTACTCAATTCTTGTAAAATCATTGTCGAGAATGAGGAATTTGCTTTGTCTTTATTAAACCTGTCCCATGCTTTTGCAAATGCTCTATAAGCATCATCCCTTGGAATATCAATAGTTGCGTTATTTGTCGGAACAACGAATGGGGTCGGTTTTATAACTACTTCCTCCGTCGGAGTCTGTGATTCCGACGTGGTCGGACTACATATACCGTCAGCATTATATGTACCTCCTGAATTATGTTCATTAGGATTTCCAAAGTCAGAATTTTGAGGTAGGTTCGGGAATTGAGCACTTCCGGCATCCAACCCCTGCGGGTCGCTGAACACAATGGGATTACCACCCATAGCCGAGTACGGGCTTTCCCATGGCTGAAACACAGGGTCGCGGGTAGCAATTGGCTTGCTGCTGTAGAGAATCAGTTTTAGTAGTTTTCGCCGTTAATATGCCTGTCCATTGCTTATGATAGAATTTCTCTGCTTCGTATTTGCTCCTATTGCACATAGGTTATGTATATTTGCATGTAATGGCGTTGTAACAATATAATGAAGAATCGTAAGAAATGGAAACAGTATTAATACAAATCAATAATATCAAGGCATATAAACTTTTAGAGGACTTGGAAGATTTGCATATCATCAAGGTGCTAAAAAAAAGTGTTGAGCCACAGCAAAAACTCTCTGAAAAGTATGCAGGAACATTGCCTTCTGAGATAGCGGACGAACTTCAAAATTATGTAACCCAAAGTCGTAAAGAATGGAACAACCGCAATATTTAATGGATACCAATGTTGTGATTGATTATCTCGGCAATAAACTTCCGGCTTCAAGTATGGATTTTATGAATGATGTTATTGATGCAGTGCCTCATATTTCGGTGATTACCAAAATTGAAGTGCTTGGTTTTAATGCGCCCGAACAGCATTATACAATACTTTCTGATTTTATCAATGATGCTATTGTGTTTGATTTGAGCAATAATGTGGTAGAAGCAAGTATTGTCATTCGTAAAAAATACAAAACCAAATTGCCCGATGCTATCATAGCTGCCACAGCTTTAGTGTATGACTTAATTGTGATTTCTCGCAATATTTCCGATTTTAAAAATATAGATGGCTTAAAAGTCATTGACCCACATAGTCTATAAAAGTACAAGCCCGATTATTTCCTATTATATGCTCTCTATACTCAATGGATAATCAACTCTATATATGTAACATTTGATTTCATATATTTCTCATGGCTGAAACATAGGGTCGCGTGTCATCAAGACGAAAAAATTCCCATCATTGAGGGGTGGCAGACGCAGTCTGACGGGGGAGATTCCGTAGCCAAACCTATAAGGTTTACGAAAAGCCGCCATCACATCAAACGCAATGGCATTGAATCATAAAACCTGCCCCGCTTTTTCGCCTTCCCCGTCGGGGAAGGATGGGATGGGGCTAATCGAAATGCCTCATAGTTTTCAAAGAAAGAAGAATATTAATTTTACCATGTCTTAGTTAATTGTACATTTCTTCTCGAATCATGTTTGAATTTTGCCACATCAATCCGATACCCCTTGATAAGCTTGACGGGCAGCACAGGTCCAGCGTCTATCCCTAATGCACCATCCTGATCAGCAAGGGTAGTAATTTTAGGGGGCAATACAGTTGAAGTGTCGATGTTAAAATATAACCTTATCGCAAAATCTGTATTTCTCACATACCAGTAATGGAGAACAGTAAAATCATTGACTGTTTCACCAATACTTTCGTAATAATCCGCATTATTTACAACATAAAAGGACTCGTATCCTAGTTCTTGATGTAATTTTTGTAAGAACTGTGTAGGATCTTGATCTCGAGGCATTGGGCTATAATATGTAACTTCTAAAGAAACATCAGTAATAAAATTCTTATTCTTATTGTTATTTGAATCTACTTCGCTATTCCATGCACCAATTGTAAAACGGCTAATTCTATCAGAATCAGTACGTTGCATATGTAATACAACTCCAAAAAAGTCCGCAACATCGTGAAAATCATAATCATCTAAATCACCTAGGTCACCACCAATCTCTATTGGTATATCTCGTGTTACTATCAAAGGAATAGGTATCGTCTCTCTTTCCACACCACAAGAAAAAAAGAGTAAACTAATAATACCTATATTTATTAAAAACATATATATATATCCATGTGTAGTTTTGATTATTTTCATAAATTATATAATGGTTAGTCTATCAAAGTTGTTAACTCCTTAGCTGAAACTTGAATCTAAGATTAATTCACAATTAACGCCAATTTTTTCAGCATTATTTAAAAATTTTTTTGCCAAGTCTAAACTGTCAATTTCAATAATTATTTTTTTGCCATCCAAAAGGCAGTCAACATTACTTTTTGATTCCGTTAATGATTTGCCAAGCATACTAACTTGAAGTTTTGTTAGAGATACTTTTTCAAGTCCTTCTCTCCAACTATCTAATATTACCTTTGCCATATTAATCTACTCTAATCGTTATCAGTGAAAGAATTACACCTTTACATTTTTCTGTTGTTCATTTTTCTTTTTTGCCATATTCCATAAAGATTCTTTACCCACATTCCGGGCAAAAGCACCTTGTTAGTATAGTTGGTTCAATTACAACTACCGTTTTTTATAGCAAAATTTATAATGAACTTGTCTAAACAAAAGTCGGGAAGTTGAATGTTTGTATATTTGCAGAAACAACAACAACTTACACTTACAAAACAACTCCCCGATATGACCTTAACAAAAATACAAAAAAACAAGTTAGTAGCAATCTGTGAAGAGATTCTTAAAGACAAAAAACTCATTTTTTGACTGAACGCACAAGTATTGACTCAATGATTCGGCAATTCGCCAAGTACAGCGCATATAGATGCAATTCCGTATCCAAACCTATAAGGTTTTCAAAACCTTATAGGTTTACAAAAACCCAAACATCACATCAAATACAAATTCTATAAACTTATAATCCCTTTGGGATTGTTTCCATATTCAATTTTATTAACTCATTATTCTATATATGTTTCTAGTTAGTACGAGAAAGTCTGGATTTTCAACCTCTGTTTTTTCGGTATTTATAAGGAACCCACAGTAATCCGAATGACTGACTTGGAAATTTATCAATCATAGAATGATGTATTTTATGTGCATGGATAATGTGTTGTATATAACGATTCTTCGTACGGACGGATATTTTTACTCTTTTATGGATGAGTATATCATGAATAAAAAAATAAAGAAATCCATAGATAATTATCCCGAAGCCGATACCGAAAAGAAAATAGTCACCATTGGTATAACCCACAATACTCAAGCACATGGATACCAAAGCAAAAAAGAGACTAAACACATCATTTAATTCAAAGAAATTTTTCCCGTGTTTATGATGGGTTTTATGAATATTCCATAAAAATCCATGCATAATAAATCGGTGAATGATATATGAAAGAAACTCCATACATACAATCCCGATAATAAGCCCCATGCATAGCAGTAGTATAATCATGATGCAGACTCATACTTTTGGTCAAAAAAAAACCCATGAAATTTCATGGGCTTGATAAAGAACAATGGCTTAGCGTACTATTGTAGCTTCCCTGTCAGGACTCGTTGAGACAATGCTCACGGGCACGCCGACAAACTCTTCTATAAATTGTATATATTTTTTGGCATTTTCGGGTAAATCGTCATAATGTTTGCAAGGAGCAAGAGATTGATTCCAACCGTCCAAAGTCACATATTCCAATGTAAGATTATCAAGTGTATCGCAATCGGCAGGAAATGATTTTAATTTTTTTCCTTTATTGATATATCCAACCGCAATATCAATAGTCGGGAAATCATCTAAGACATCCATTTTGGTGAGAGCTATTTCCGTAATACCATTCACCATGACCGAATATTTCAAAGCAACAAGGTCAAGCCATCCGCAGCGTCGTGGTCTGCCGGTTGTTGCACCAAATTCATGACCATTTTTACGTAAATGTTCGCCAATGTCATTATGTAATTCCGTAGGGAAGGGTCCGTTTCCTACTCTTGTGCTATATGCTTTTACTACTCCAATAATGGAATCAACAGCAGTCGGTGGCACGCCCAATCCGGTGCATGCTCCCCCGCTTGTAGGATTGGAACTTGTCACAAAAGGATATGTGCCGTGATCAACATCCAAGAGTGCGCCTTGCGCTCCTTCCATGAGAATATTTTTTCCTTCACGCACGGCATTATTGAGAAGTAATGTCGTATCGGTAATATATGGGTCTATTTTTTTATCAAATTCTAAATATTCGGTCACAATTTGCTCAACATTAAGTTGCTCTTGATCATAAATTTTTGTCAAGACTTGATTTTTTTCAGCAATATTGGCGCGTAATTTTTCTGCAAAATTGTCCCTATCGAGTAAATCAACAATACGGATACCTGTACGGTTAAATTTATCAATATAACATGGTCCAATGCCGCGTCCGGTTGTTCCGATTGATTTGGATGCTCCGGCACTTTCTTCTTTTGCTTTATCAAGTAATTTATGATAAGGCATAATCACATGCGCTTTGTGGCTGATAAACAAACGTCCGTCTATTGAGATACCAAGCGATTCCAAGATAGAAATTTCGTCCATAAGTGCGACGGGGTCAATCACCACACCATTTCCAATAATGCATTGCACATCATCTTGCAAAATTCCCGAAGGTATTAAATGCAATACGTATTTTGTTCCATTGGCAACGATGGTATGTCCGGCATTTGCTCCACCTTGATAGCGTGCGACGATATCGGCTTTTTCACTTAATAAATCAACGATTTTTCCTTTACCTTCATCGCCCCATTGTGCGCCAACGATTATTTTCACACTCATAATTTTATTCCGATACAATTGACAGTCCATAAAAAAGCCCCGATTTACAGTAAACCGGAGCTAACTTTTTGAAGTAGAAGATTTTTGATCTTAGTAATACTTTTGTTATTAACTCCGTTGCAATGCATCTGCAATAGTCGGCATTATCGTAAATATTGAAGTTAATTGTGTCATTTCTAATAATTTATTGACGCGCAGCGGCACTTCGACCAAAGTCAGCATGCCACCATGCTTTCTTACATTCGTATGTGCAGCCACAATCATACCTAAGCCCGAACTATTGATTATTTCCACATTATGCATATTGAGAATAATATGATTACCACCCTCACGAATAATAGCCGTAACACTTGCCGTAAAATCCATTGCATCAACTCCACCAATTACTTGGTCAGCTAATTCAATGACTGCTACTTTAGTATTGCCATTATATGGATGAGTTACCGATTTCATATATAATTCTCAATAATCAATGATTATGCTTTGGCTAAGCGTGATTTTTGACTTTCATATTCGCCTTCAATGTCTTTTTTCTGTACATTTTGAATATACCAGATAACAAATGCACTTGCGATATAAATTGAAGAATATGCACCGGTTAAAATACCGATAAGCATAGTAAATGCAAATCCTTGAAGTCCTTCTCCACCGAATAGTGTCATGGTAAGAAGCACCAACACTACTGTCGTAATGGTATTAATAGTACGGCTTAATGTTTCATTGATGCTTAAATTCATCAATTGAATCAAATTCATTGCTTTATGTTTTTCAAGGTTTTCACGAACGCGGTCAAAAATAATCACAGTATCATTGACAGAAAAACCAATAACAGTCAAAAATGCCGCAATCATAGCAGTGTTCATCTCTAAATTGAGAATACCCAATTTGCTGAATATGGTGACAAATGCTAAGGTTACCAATACATCATGTATAATAGCAACGGCAGCACCAATACCAAAGGTAAATTCAAAACGGAAAGCGATGTAAAGCATAATAGCAATAATTGCAAGCACGACGGCAATAAGCGCTGCTGTACGTAGTTCACTTCCAACCTTTGCACCAATATTGTTCACCATTAATATTTTGACGGTTTCTGCGGACATACTTTGCTGCAAGCGTTCCTCTACTGTATTTCGCACATCCACACCTGCACCATACGCATCAGTAGGAACACGAATTAAATATTGATTATCACGCCCGAATGATTTAATCTCTATACCTGATATACCGCCTTTTTCGACTATTTCACGAATTTCCGCTGTTGCATTAGCTTTTCCGGGTAATTCCACACCGACTTCGGTACCACCGGTAAAGTCAATGCCGAACTTCAAGCCAAGGACTAATGGTAAAACTATCCCAAGGACATTGATGATTAATGAAAAGTAAATTAAGGTTTTACGTTTACCTAAAAAATCTATGTTTGTTCCATGTAAAAATTGCATTGTTTTCTCCTAATTATGCATTGATATCTTTAGGTTGACCAAAATTATAATTACCATTTTCAGGCATTGTTAATTCCAGCATGGCTCTGGAAACGATAATTGCCGTGAACAGTGTTGTGGCAATACCTAAGAGTAAAGTTAAGGCAAAACCCTGAATAGGTCCGGTGCCTAAGAAATAGAGAATAATACCGGTCAATGCAGTTGTAATGTTGGAGTCCACAATAGCGGAAAGTGCTTTACTGAATCCTTCATCAATTGCTGAACGCATACCGCGACCGCGACGTATTTCCTCACGAATACGCTCAAAAATCAGAATGTTTGCATCCACAGCCATACCAATCGTCAAGATAATACCACCGATACCCGGTAAAGTTAAAGTACCACCTAAAGCAGCAAGTCCGGCGATGATTAAAAGAACATTGATAATAACGGCTAAGTTTGCAACCAAGCCGCCTGTACGATAATACAGAACCATAAATGCAACAACTAAAAGCACAGCAAAAAGACTTGCATTGATGCCGGATTGAATATTATCTTCACCGAGTGATGGTCCCACAACGCGTTCTTCTACTATTTTCACAGGCGCTTTAAGAGCACCGGCTTTAAGAATAACAGAAAGGAGATTTGCTTCTTTCGCATCTGCCATACCTGAAATTTGTGAGCTGCCATTGGGAATTTTATTTTGCACGACCGGAGCCGAATAGACTTGATCATCCAAAACAATAGCAATTTGCTTTTTGATATTTGCGCCTGTGACTGCCGCCCAGCGTTCTGCCCCATCAACATCCATTTGCATAGAAACCACCGGACGATTGTCCATAGGATCAAATGTGGGTATAGCGTCCGTAATTGCATCACCGGTTAATTCGGCTTCGCGTTTTACGCAATACACTTGATAGGTAGGATCCATAGATTTTTCAGTGGTGTTCTCCGGCTTTGCTGCACGGACTAATTGTAAATCAGCCGGCATCACACCTTTCAAGCGGTCAGTTGATAACAGTTGCATCAATTGATCGAATCCGGATCTTGTTGCAAAGAACAGATAATCACCATTAGGTATATTGCCTGTCATAAAGAAGCCACCTTGAGTGGTTGCATCAATATACTGATTACCATTCTTGAAAAGAACTTGTAATAATGTCGAAACTTTGTGATCTGCCATATATGCTTTTGCCTGCTGATCTTTCGGCAATTTTGCATAAGGATTGGTAGTATCGGCAGCGGCGGCTGTTGCTGTTGAATCTTTTTTCGTTGAATCAACCTTTGTTGAATCAGTGTTTGCTGCTGTGGCGACAACCGTTGTATCTTTTTTCGTCGTGTCTTTAAGAGCATCTGCAAGATTTTTTGGTGCTAACACTTTATCGGCAGCATATAAAGCTTTAACGATATCTTGGTTATTGCGCACCAACTTAAATTCAAGACGAGCCGTTCCCGATAACAAGTCGCGCATTTCTTTTTCATTGGAAACGCCCGGCAATTCAAGTACAATACGTCGTGCACCTTGCTTTTGGATTGAAACTTCGGATACACCGAATTTATCCACGCGCTGACGCATAACTTCCATTGCTTGATTGACAGCATCGTCAATGTCACGTTTAAGTTTATCAACAATGGTTGCGTCGGATATTTCTTTGCTGTCCCCAATATCGAAGTATGAAATCAAAGAACGCCCCTTGGGTTCGGCAATAGCTTTGAAGTTTCGAAGGAACACTTCCAAAACATTGTCATCCGTATTTTCTGTTTCGGATTTTGTTTTGGCAATAACATTAGCAAATGTTTCATCAACCGATTCACGCAATGCTGATTCTTCGATGAGCTTGACAATGTCCACCTCAAGCATTACATACATACCACCTTGCAAATCCAGCCCGAGTTTTACACTGCTGTTTTTTGCATTACGATAGCTTTCGCCATTGTCGCGTATGAAGTTGTTGATACGAACAGTATCTTTACTCGCTTCGGCGGCAGCTTTTTCCTTGCCGAGCTGATATGACCTAAATGTGGGCCAAAGCAATATGCCGGCAATCACAAGTGGTGCAAAAATAATGAGATAACGAGACCACGTCTGTTTCACGCAGATGCCTCCAAACGATGACTTAAACTTAATTATATTTCAATGTTTAATGCTGGTAGCAGAACGGTTTAGTCTTGTTACAGATTACCAAAATCTACAAAAATTCCGATTCATTTATCAGCAAAATATTAACACAAAAAAGGAGGGAACTTCTGCATATTGCAAAAAACCCTCCGGATCTGTGGGCGAACGACGGGGCTTGAACCCGCGACATGCGGAACCACAATCCGCTGCTCTACCTACTGAGCTACGTTCGCCATAGCTTTAACAAGGTCGCAAAAATAGGAAAAGATAATGAAACTTCTATACAATAATGAGAAAATTTATTTTCCCATTCAGCGAGCAGACTCTATTCAGTCCATCTTCAGGACTGTTTTGCTTCTTTATCTACCACTGCTGCACGTAATTGTGCTTCTGCGGCAAGCTTACCGTCAACATAGGCTTTTGCCTCCAGTGTGAATGTGTTAAAACGCCTTTGAGCCATAACAACTTCCATCACTAACTGGTCGCCGGGTATCACAGGTTTTCGGAACTTCACATTGTCCATTCCTACAAACATCACCAATTTATTCTCTTGTAATCCACCATAATTTAACAGTAATAATCCTCCGGTTTGCCCCATCGCTTCGAGTATCAAAACACCGGGCATTATCGGCTTACCGGGGAAATGTCCATTGAAAAACGGTTCATTGATAGTCACATTTTTGTAACCGACAATCCTATTTTCTTCGGCATCGAATTCTGTGATTCTATCCACCAATAAAAATGGATATCTGTGAGGTAATACTTTGATGATATCGCCAATATCATAGACAAAACCATCTCGTTTTTTTATTTGGTTTTTTTTCTGAAGTTTTTTCTGTTCAATCAATTGACGAATTTTTTTTGCAAATTCTATATTGCTTGCATGCCCCGGACGAGCCGCCAAAATTTGTGCTTTCATCGGCATACCGACAAGTGCCAAATCACCAAGCATATCTAAGAGTTTATGACGCGCTGGTTCATTTTTAAATCGCAGATGATTATTGTTCAAAATACCATTACTGCCAAGCATAATATTCTGCTGCATTCCCAAAGATTGAAACATAATTGACAGCTCTTCTTGGCTCATATCTTTATCAACGATAACAACGGCATTATCTATGGAACCGCCACGAATAAGCCCCTGTTTATGGAGCATTTCTACCTCTGTTAAGAAACAGAATGTTCGTGCAGGAGCAAATTCTGTCATGAATTCACGTTCCAAATTAAAAATCCCGCTATGCTGGCTTCCCAATGCCGGATTATTATAGTCAACCATCACGGTAATGCGAAAATCATCATTCGGTAAAGCAACAATGTCCACACCTTTTTCTTCATTTGTGTAACGAATCGGCGTGTCAATCACCAAATAATCTTTAGCGGCTTTTTGTTCAACAATTCCTGCTTGTAAGAGCAATTCTGCAAAAGGCAATGCACTGCCGTCTGCCACAGGCGGCTCATTGGCATTGAGTTCAATGCGGCAATTATCTATTTGCAATCCTACAAGTGCCGACAATACATGTTCTACCGTGTGAACAGTAGCATTATTATAGGTCAGCGTTGTGCCACGAGCTATATCCGTCACATATTCTGCCAAAGCGGGTATTTCAGGTGAGCCGTCCAAATCTGTTCTCACAAAACGAAAGCCGTAATGTTCATCCGCAGGACAGAATGTAATGGTTGAAACATTTCCGGTATGCAGTCCCACACCTGAAAGGGAGACCGACGATGCGATTGTTCTTTGATTTACTACCATATTTATTTTTTTTGCTCTAAAATTTGAAGTTTGTGACGCAAGTCTTGCACATCTTTCAGCAGTTGAGGCAACATCCGCAACCCGCCTTCAATACGTACAGCTTGAGAGTATTCTTTTGCCGGTGAACCCAAATAAGCTCCTGCTTTGGTAATAGACTTACCAACACCGCTTTGCGCCAACATTGTGACATCGTCTGCCAATGACAAATGTCCCGCAAGCCCCACTTGACCGGCGATGCGCACACGTTGCCCGATAAGCGTACTGCCCGATATACCTGCTTGCGCTGCTATCGCTGTATTATCTCCAATCTCTACATTATGGGCAATATGAACCAAATTGTCAATTTTCACTCCATTACCGATGATTGTTTCGCTTAATGCACCACGGTCAATAGTGGTATTTGCTCCAATCTCTACATTATTACCAATCGTTGTGCGCCCCACATGCGGTATTTTTTCATAAGAGCCATCAACATTATTCACATAACCAAAACCATCGGAGCCAATGACTGCTCCTGCATGGATCAGACATGATTGCCCGATTGTCGTTCTGGGATACAGAGTCACATTAGGCATAATTTCGGTATTATCACCAATGCTGATATTTTCCATCAATACCACATTAGGATGAAGTTTCACATATTCGCCGACGGTGCAATTAGGACCGATATAACACCCTGATGAAATATATGCTGTGGGAGCAATATTAGCCGATAAATCAATATGAGAAGACGGATGACGGTAGCCGACACGCAATGTAGAATGTTCGCGAATTTCGTTCATTAATGTAATATAAGCACGGTATGGGTCTGCAACAAAAACAAATGCTTGATCCTCGCCGGGTTTTACAGTGGTTTCTATTGGAACTAATACACACGTTGCTTTCGTTGTTTCAAGGTATTGATAATATTTTTTTTGCCCCATGAAAGTCAAATCACCATGAGATGCTTTATCTATCTGATTGACACCCATAATCATCAAGTCACCATTACCAACAAATGATGCTCGTAACATTGCCGCTATTTCATGTACTGTATATTCCATACGTTTTTATCCTTGTCTTCACTACCTTGAATCTCTTACGATTCCATGCTCATTATTCTTTTTCTATTGTTTTTTCTTTATCCGGTTGAGTCGTATCTTTTTTTTCTGCTGCCGGTGTCTCTTCTGATTCTGTACGTGAACGACGCCGTTTTGCTTGCGGTCGCTCTTCCGATGGTTTTTTCTTGTTACGGGGATCACTATCTATAGCTTTTTGCTGTGCATCTTCAAGTTTTTCCACATCAATCCCTAATTTTTTCATTACTTTTACCGTAAGATCATATTTCGGATTGATAAATGCTAAAGGTTGTGTACTTTTATCCCATACGATATCGAAACTTTCTTCAAAGCAGACCTCCTGCACAGCGGCATATATTTTTTCTTCTACCCCCTTAGTGACAAGAGGGATTGTGGCATCATATTCTCCGCCCGGTCCGAATTTTCTATTAGCAAAGGCTTGTCTTTCTTCTTTTTTTTGTACTAATAATCTATCTTTTTCCTGACGTTCTTTATCTGTCCAAATTAATCGGTTTTTTGTTATTTCTTCGGTTAATGTTTCGATTGCCCTTTGCATTTCGTCCATCTCTCGTTTCCAATCATTAACAATAGATTCAAGACGTTGCTCGGCATTACGGGCTTCCGGATATTTTTCCCTGATTGTAGCGGAGTTAATATATCCTATGCGTTGCGCAGAAACCGATGCAGCAACACAAAGTAAACAAATAGCAGCAAAAAAAAGTGTTCTCATGAGATATTCCTCAATCAAGAAAAATGGGTAAAGTAGAGAAGAATCGGTAGAATATTGCTCAATATACGCCTTTCATTAATAACTAACTCTCATATCCATTCATAATATTTTTTAAGTAGTACACTGATGATATGAAACTGAAAAAAACACCGTCCATATCGTTCAATAAAGATATGGACGGCATCCGTACACTAAAAAACATATCGTTATTATTTACCGCGTTTGATTTTATCAAGAACAGTAAATGTAATATCAAATTTTTCTTCGGCATAAAGCAAGCCCGGGTTTGCTTTATCAAGAATAAAGTGCAAGCCTTCTTGCTTTGCCACATCTTGAATTCCCTTAGAAATTTTTTCACGCAATGGAGCTATTAATTGCTCACGGATTCTTGCAACTTCGCCTTGTTGACCAAGTTTTTCTTCTTGGTACATCATCATGTTTTGTTGCATTGCTTTAAGTGCTGTTTCTTCTTGAGCTTTGCTTTCTGCTGTCATCATAGCACTTTGTTTTTGGTATTTTTCATAACGTTCTGTTAATTGTTGATTCATTGTTTTTAATGTATCATTAATCTTACCGACAATATCTTTGATACGTTTATCGCCTTCGAGTGCTTCCGGTAACTGTTTGAGAATAACTTCAGTGTCCACAAAGCCGATTTTAAGATTCGTTGAAGATGATGCACCTTTTTGTGCAAAAAGTGTAGAGGACATAGCGATTGTCAAAGCAAAAACCGCGCATGTTATTAATGTTTTCATAAAACTATTATAGAAATGGAACATAAAATTTGTACAAAAATACTGAATTGGTTTGTGATTCTTTATTGTAAGTCAATGAAAGATATTACCGTTTAGCGTCCAAATTGGAAATGGAATTGCCAACCATGCGGCGCAGCCCCACCGGGCACTGGGTCAAATCCAAAGCCATAATCAAACCCAAGCAATCCTATAGGATTTAATAAAATACGCATCCCCAAACCGGCGGAACGTCGTAAATCGAAAGGATCGGTAACATTTAAACTGCTCCATATATTGCCCGCCTCGGCGAATGCTAAAAAGTATATTGGCATTGGGTTTAATGATAAGGCAAAGCGCGTTTCCAATACATGGCGTAATACCACACGACCTCGACTATTGATCGGCTGTCCGGCGGCATTTGTGCCTATTATACCGATACTATTATCAGGATAGCCCCGTAATGGTGTCGTAAAAAAACCACCCAATCCATTACCACCCATTAAGTAGAGATAGTTATCCGGAATAAAGGAAGAAGTGGAACGTAACTGGGCTATATAACCCGCTGTCGTGGACAAATACAGTACCAAACGCGGATTACCATCAACTTTCAACAAAGGTGACACAGATTCAAAACTAAAGCTATTACGCATATAATCTGTTGTACCTATACCAAATGCTCCGAGTGACACTTGAGTTCCTATATTAAAACGTGAACCGGATGTCGGAAAGATAATATTGTCTAAACTTATACGCGTAACGGAAGCACTCAGCGTGATTTCATCCGTAGTCCCGGCAGCACCGGAAGTAAATCCCGCGAACTGTTCTATATGCTGTAAGAGCAAACTGCCGTCCACGCGGAAATAATCGTCAGGCCAACGTAAACGACGACCAATATTTATTTGACCTCCCGAACGTTTTTGATTAAATCCTCCAAATCTGTTCACGGAATGGAATACACTCACACCCAATGTGGTTGGTTCATTATACAGCCATGGTTCGGTAAAACTTAGAGAATAATCTTGCCATTGATTTGCCTGACCAAATTGCAAATTCAGATTCAATATTTGTCCGCCGCCGCCACGCAATGGTTCTGCAAGAGAGAAATTATTGAGGGTAATTCCAACAGAACCTGTAAGCCCGAAAGCACCCGCAACTCCGACAGAAGCATTGAAAGTATCATTGGAGCGTTCTTCGACTTTATAGACCAAATCAACATGGGTCTTATCAACAGGTTTAACATCCGGTCTTAATGCTTCAGGATTGAAATAATTTAAAACCCCTAAGCCACGCACGCTTCGTATTAATGCGCTGCGATTAAAATAATCACCGGGACGTGTAAATAATTCGCGGCGAATAACTTTGTCTTTCGTTTTTGTATTACCGACAATTTCCACTCTGCGAATTGTATAACGTTCATTTTCAAAGACTTTAATACTTATGTCAATAGAATCTTTACCGACTTTCTTTTCTTCTTTTATTAATTGTGCGCCCAAGTAGCCATTATCCATATAGAGAGAAGCAGCATCGGTTTGATCTTCATTTACCGTTAATTGCTTCTGCATAAATGGTTCATCATAGACATCACCTTTATTGACATTGATTCGTCGAAGTATCGGTTCTGAAGGAAACACAGTATTTCCCTCAACGACAATATTTCGTACATAGTATTTATTACCTTCGTAAATATCAAGTTCTATATATGCAGCTTCTTTTTCGGGTACCAAAATTACTGTATCACGAATAATTTCCGCATCTAAAAAACCTTTAGTACGGAAATACTCCATTAATTTCTGCTTATCATCTTTATATTTAATCTCTTCGTACGTATCTGATGTCCAGAACTTCCACCAAGGGCTTGCATGAGTATTTTCCAATGCACCGGTAATATCACTTTCAGAAAGAACAGAATTACCTCGCACAGTCACAGCTTTTACCTTGAAATCAGCACCTTCTTTAATATTGACAATGAGTTTGATATAGCCGGAAGTATCGCCTGCATTGACGGTTTCGGTTTCTATAACAGGATAAAGAACTCCCTCTTTTTCATAGGCTTTTTTCAAATCTTTTTTGACACGATACACATCATAGGGTGACATGACATCGCCTCGACTTTTTTGGATAGTTTTACGAATATCATCAACGGAGAGTTCATCATTACCATTAATTTCAATCCAGCTCAGACGTGGATATTCTTTGACTTTGATGACCAAAAATATACCGAGAGCTGTTGTTTTTTCTATCACAATATCCACATCGGAAAATTGATTACGTGCCCACAGACTGCGCAATGCTTCTTGTTGTTGCGCTCCGGGTATTTTGATCTCGGCGCCGACCTGCAAACCGGAAATAGCAATAATTGTTTGCTCATCTGCAAAACGATTACCTTCCACGGTAATACCGGCGATAATATAGGATTTGGGTTGTGATTGTGCGGAAGCGGAGAACAATGCCATAGACAAACAGCCAATGACAAGCAGCACCCTGAAAACTTCCGATGTATGGTGACGAAGCATATTCATGAATTTATGACAATGGATGAAAAGCATCCATAACCTTTTGAAAAACTGACTTTGATGATTCATTATGAATTTGCGCAGATGTTTTACCGAAACGTCTTTCACGTGTCATATAATCGCGTAGAGCTTCATAATAGGCATTACGGCGAAAATCAGGCCACATACATTCTGTTACATAAATCTCAGAATATGCAGTTTCCCACAGTAAAAAGTTACTTAATCGCATTTCACCGCTGGTGCGAATCACCAAATCCGGATCAGGCATGGTATGGGTCTGCAAATATGTGGCAAAATGCTCTTCGGTTATATCTTCAGGTGACAACTTGCCTCTTCGTACATCGTGAGCTATCAATTGTACAGCTCGGTTCACATCCCATCTGCCACTATAACTTAAAGCCAATGTCAAAAAAAGTCCTGTATTGTTCTTGGTTTTTTCCATTGCTTCATGTAAGAGAGTATTCACTTTCTTTGGTAAGGCATTAAGTTTACCGATAGCATTCAAACGGACATTATTATCATGAAGTTCTTGGATTTCTTGACGAAGATAGCGTTCTAATAGCACCATCAGAACATTCACCTCCGGCTGCGGTCTTTTCCAATTTTCCATGGAAAACGCATAAAGCGTCAAGTACTTTATGTCTAATTGTGATGAAACTTTAACAATATCACGAACACTTTCTATTCCCTCTTCATGCCCTGCGACTCGTGGCTTAGAACGTTCTTGAGCCCATCTGCCATTACCATCCATAATGATGGCGCAATGTCTTGGCATTTTTCCCATAGAAATAAGTTCACGATTGCGCATCAAATCTTGTTCAGATTGCTGCTCCGACCATAGCTGTTTCATAGTTTTTGTACCTATCTATTAAATGAGAACATAACACACCGTAAGCCAAGCAAAGAAGAACCCATCACAGTTCTTGCATTGATATAAGCTGACGATACTAAAAAAAACGAAAAAACTAACTATAGGCAAGTCATGATGTTAATGAGAATATAACCATTACCGAATTTCATAAAGAAATATGTGTTGTTTTCTCTCTTTTGTGAAAATAAGAATCTTCTCCCGCATCATATATTTCCGACACAGGAGAAGATTAGTTTATTATACAGCGTCTATACATCAACTGACGTGATGTGTCACATCTTAGTATTGCATAGAAGCAAGTTTGTCCATATTTACTTTTACATCTTCAGCTGATTTATTAAGTTCAGCTTGCTCAGCTTCACTCAATTCGATTTGGAAAATTTCTTCCATACCGTTTTTGCCAACTTTAATCGGCACGCCGACAACAATGTCATTCAAACCATATTCACCTTTGAGCATAACAGCACAGGGTAAGATACGGCGTTTATCTTTCACAATACATTCTACCATTTGTACTGCAGATGCTGACGGAGCATAATATGCTGATCCTGTTTTTAAGTGATTAACAATTTCGATGCCGCCATTGCGTGTGCGATGAAGTATAGCATCAATACGATCTTGGGGTATTAATTCACTGATGGGAACGCCGGCAACAGTAGTGTAACGTGGTAAAGGAACCATTGTATCACCATGCCCACCCAAGACGAATGCTTGGATATCTTCTACGGATACATTGAGTTCCATGGCGATAAATGTGCGGTAACGCGCCGTATCGAGTACGCCAGCCATACCAAGAACTTTATTACGTGGTAAACCTGTTTTTTGCAATGTCACGTATGTCATTACATCTAAAGGATTAGACACAATAATATAAAAAGCATTGGGTGAATATTTGAAAGCATTTTCAGCACATGAACCCACAATTTTTGCATTTGCTGCCAATAAATCATCACGACTCATACCGGGTTTGCGAGCTAGTCCGGCAGTAATAATAACGAAATCTGAACCAGCAGTTTCTTCATAGGTATTCGTTCCGATAATACGTGAATCAGATGCTTCCACGGGCATGGATTCAAACATATCGAGTCCTTTACCTTGTGGAATACCTTCTGCAATATCCACGAGAACTACTTCGTGTGCAAGTTCTTTATCTGCGATACGTTGTGCCGTTGTTGCTCCAACATTGCCGGCACCGATGACAGTCATTTTCATGTGAAAAACTCCTTTGTACTATAATGTGGTTGTTGTTAGAAAAAACAAACGCCTCATTGCGTAAACATGCAAGAGGCGTAATGTCATAAAAATTTTCATTGTATCAGTTTAAGCAGCAGGATAAACAGATACTTTCAAGCGTGTTTTGTCTTTACGCTCGAATTTCACTACACCGTCCACTAAGGAAAACAATGTGTAGTCTTTTCCGAGTCCTACATTTTCTCCCGCATGATAGCGAGTGCCGCATTGACGAACCAAAATATTGCCGGCGCGAACTGCTTCACCGCCAAAACGCTTAATACCACGTCTCTGCGCATTGGAATCACGACCGTTTTTTGTAGATCCGCCACCCTTTTTGTGTGCCATGTCTATTCTCCAAATTTATATATTCTTTTAAACTATTCGTATTAAAGCGAAATACTTTTAATCTCAATTTTAGTATATTGCTGGCGATGACCGTTGAGTTTACGGTAACCTTTACGACGCTTTTTCTTGAATACAAGAACTTTATCGCCTTTGCCATGCTCAAGGATGGTTGCACTTACCGAACCGCTAAGTGTCGGAGCGCCTACTGTCGGAGCATTTTCATCGCCTCCGGCAAGAATTGTTGTAAACTGAACATTGCTTCCTGCTTCGCCATCCAATAATGGCACCACAAGAACATCGTTCGGGCGTACTGTAAACTGCTGCGCAGCGATTTCAACTACTGCAAACATAATCTTTCCTATCTATTTAAGTGTATTTTAGCCAAAAGAGTTGCAAAAATACACAATCTTAACGTATTGACCAAACTTTCTCTGCAAAACATCCTACTAAGGTCAATCATACCTCCATAAAAGAGTTGGCAAACCGACTCTATCTCCGGTGGAACTCTGCCATCCTTTTGTAAACAAGGGCGACAACATATATTGTCATCCACTTCAAAAACTGTATAAGGTGCTTCACTTTATGAGCATGAAAAAGACATGATATGACATCACACCAAAGAATTCATAGATCTACCAACATATACATACTAAGCCCTATGCCATAATTTTACACAGAATAAATGTAAGAGGAATTTTATACACATTATCTGTGATTGATAAATTTCTGATACAAAGTGTAGTCAGATCTTGTCATATTTTCACAAAAAACAGAGTGAGAAATTTCAACTGTCAGTTTTTTTCTTCGATTTTTTCGGAATTAACCATCTGCATTGCTCTTTGTGTTCCCGAACGAATGATATTCTCCATCGCTTTAACAGCTTTGATAATCATTGCGTCGGATTGTTCTTTTTCATGAGCATTAAAAGGCGAGAGAACATAATCTGCCATGCCACCGGCTTCAAAATTTTTGGCAATACCACAGCGCAAGCGCCAGAAATTCGGGGTTTGCAATTCTTCTATTAATGAGGTAATACCATTATGACCGCCATCCGAACCACCTTGTTTAAGATGCAAACGTCCCACAGGGAAATTATATTCATCAACAATAGCAATACAATGTGACGGAGAAACAGAAAATTGGCGTAGCACTTTTTTTACGGCTGTGCCCGAAAGATTCATATATGTCAATGGCTCAATAAGAAGTATTTTTTTTCCTGCATACGTACATAAAGCTTCCCGCCATGCGCCACCACCTTGCACAAATTCTGCTTTTTTATTTTTTGCAAATTCCTCTAATACCATCCAGCCGATATTATGACGTGTGTTCGCATATTCATAACCCGGATTGCCAAGCCCCACAAATACATAATCAATATGTGCCATAAAATATTTAGTCTAATATTGAATGAAATTGAAAAAAGTCAATAACAGTATCGCCTATAATACGTTGTGTCAAGAAATGCCATTCATCTGAATATCCCATAATTACTTCTCGTGTAGCATGCTCAGCAACAAAAACACCATTATGACACAACATTTTCCTTTTTGCAATCATACGCATCATCGGGTTAATAAACACCTCATGATATGGTGGATCAGTAAATATTACATCAAATCTATGTCCGCCGTATATAGGCATTGTGGTACGAATATCACCTTGTATAACAGTAAACATATCCGAAGTCGCACCGAAAAATTCTGCATTTGCACAGAGTATTTTTTCTACTTTACGGCTTTTCTCAAAAAAAGTACAATGCTGAGCTGAACGGCTTAGACACTCAAATCCCAAAGCACCTGTTCCTGCACAAATATCAGCAACTTTTGTATTTTCAAGTTCAATATAATTATCAAGAATAGAAAACATTGTTTCGCGCACTCTATCCGTTGTTGGTCGCACTTCATCAGGCACATCTGATTGCAGTATTTTGCCTTTCCATTGTCCGGTGATTATACGCATAACAACATCAACGATGAAGAGGAAGTACTTTTATTTTTCAATGATGACAATTTCTGTTCTACGATTGATTTTTCTGCCGAAATCTGTGTCATTAGTAGCAATGGGACGTGTATCGCCCAATCCTTTTATTGTAATACGTTCCGGACGAATTTTTTTGCGGAGAAGATACTCACGAACAGCATTAGCACGGCGTTCGGAAAGGAGTAAATTTCCTTTTTTGCTGCCCCGCGAATCGGTGTGCCCTTCAATAAGAATTTTCACTTTGGGTTTATTGGTAAGAAATTCTCTGATAACTTCCAATTCATACACAGAATCGGGTAAGGCAAAGCTTCCTGTAGGAAACAATAAATTCTCAATAATTAATTTTCGTCCTATTTCTACAACAGGAATAATTTTACGGATAATTTCACGATTATTTTGATCAAGAATACCGACATTTAATGAATCTGGAATTGCTGCCTGATCAGTTCGATATGTCACAGCATATAAATTTGTTAATTGTGTCGAATATTGATCTAAAATTGTTGCAAATGGTTTAGCAATGTCGAAGACAATACCATTAGTACCATCAGCAAGTGTCTTATATTCTTTAATAATAGGAGGAGCTATACAAAAAGTACGTACTGAATTTGCTCTCAAAGTATCAATTATTGATTGTGTCGTGTATTTTGTACGCCCATTACCACCTTCACCGCGTTGATGGTAAGGCGCATCCGTAATCATCAAAGCCACTCGATTTGCCGGTGGTCTCCATTTCATGATTTTTGTTTCGGCAAGTGCCTCAAGTGCATTTTCTTTTTCATCGAATCCACCGCTTGCCCATACTGTTGATAGCCAACGTAAAAACTCTTTCACATCTGTCGTCGGCTGATACGTTTTTTCTACAAAATCAGAAAATAGCACTAATCCTAAACGATAATCAATTCCTCGACTGACTAAAGATTCAACAAATTTTTCGACATTCGACTTTACACCGTTAATATGTGCTTGCATAGTACCTGTCACATCAATGACAAAAATAAAATCAACGGGAATTCTTTCCTTAACAGAAATTTTATCTATGGAAAGTACTTTTTTTTCTACACCATTTTCAACAACTTTTATGTCTTTAATGGTGAGAGTATCGAGAGGTACACCATCGGCACTGAAGGCATCAACAATAAGGCGTACTTCCGGAAAACGTGTCACATCCACATTTTGCACCGTCATTTTTATTGCTGCAACTGAGGTTTTTACCGATGCCGTTTCTCGTAACTCCTTTGCTTTTGAGGTAGAATCATCGGACAAAGAATGTGATCGCGCCGATACCGTACAACAGAACATACCAATAAGTATTATAGATGAAAAATGCACCGTGCACAGTAAGTGTTGCTGTACATATTTTCGTAATGTAGAAAACACATTCTTTATACAATGAAAATATCGGTGAAAAATCATATACGTATTATATCGCAGGATTAAACATTTCATAATAAAAAACCCCCTTTGCAAGGCACGCCGCCTTCATTGGGGGTTGTGACTTCATACTAACAAAATTTAGAAATTGAAGCGCAATACAGGCGACAACATAAATGTCGAAACATCGAATGGTCTTGCTCTTTCAGCAGATATTGTCGAGTAAGCGTAGCGTGCATCAAGATATAACCAATCGCCCAATAATGGCACATACACTCGTGACAATAAATAATTATTGGAATATTGCATACTGATACCGAATGGAAAATTTTTCTGATTACGATACTCGATTTTTGCATAAATCCAATCCGAAAACTCGGTCGGATGGAATAGACCTATGCCATTATTATTATCGCCTCTTAGAAAAACATTACCATTATTGTTCACTACTTCTGTTTCGCGTATATCCGTATAGCTTAAACCCAAATCGAAACGGAAAAAGTTCTCCGGTACTTCGGGATCAACCCACCAATTGTAGAATACAGCAGCGTAGCCGGTTGTACGAATTAATGGAGCAATTGTCATTTCACGTCCATCTAATCCCGTGCGACGATATACAGAATAAGTCGGCGCATCTATAGTTTTTGTGCTATCCACACCCGCCATAGGTACTTCAAGATGGAAAGAAACCCCGACTTGCGGATGGAATGGTGCATGTAAATCAAAACCAAAAATTCCTTTACCACCTCGACCTGCATTTAAGCGACGCTCGGGAATAAAAGAAAGCAAACCATTAGAGGTATCTGTTAAACGATAGCCGAAACCAATATGGAAATTGATTAAATTAGGAATGGCAGGACGTGTTTCCGGATCATTATTGATATAGAGCGGGCGGCGTAATAATACTTTGGCTTCGCCGGGAGCAAGAAATGTATAACCGGAACCTTCTGTGCCGACCATAGAATGCAACCAGAAATCTGTTTTGCCAAGTTTAAGTGTTTGCTCGAACAATGATGCCGAAAATGCATGAGTCACATTCGTTGGCGTATTCATATAATCGAGAATTGCATCGGAAACCGCAGAACTTGGCGGCGTTGAAGGTGGAATATCACGGAATGCATAAGGACGCTTCGGATCAGCAATTTTATAACTGAGCTTACGCATTTTAGCATCAATTTCCGACGATACCATTTTTTCTTTGCCACATTCGATCAACAGAATATTATAGACAGGATTGGCAGGATCTTTAATCGGAGCACAAGTCACGACAATATCATTCATATCCAAATTACGTTTATCGCGTCCGTCTAAGATAAAAATCTGATAAATCTGTAATTGTAAATTCGGCTCCGTAATTATCCATCGAGGAAAATACGGCAATAATTCGGGGTCAACCGTTTTAAGGGCAACCAATATCGAATCATCGGATGTGCTTTGTGCTTGAGCGACACCACCGAGAGCACAGAGTGTCATACATGTTAAAAATATAAATCGTACTTTGTTGATCATAGTATAGCTCTTGTTAGATAAGATGAGAGTTATGTGTTCCGTTAATATAGTTATCAGAAAGTAACAATAAATTGAAGATTCGGGAAAAACAGACTTGCTTGTTCCCAAGGTTTAGGATCACGCGATACCGTTCTGAACATACGTGCTTCGCCTTTCACGGAGAATTGATTATTGAATGGCACTTGCAACCAAGCATTTGTCAAAATTGTACCATCAAAGAATTGTACTCCTGCACCCCAAGGTACGGTATTGCTTAATGCCATATATTCGACTTTTCCCGATATACCGCCAATTTGTTCATCCGGATCAAATTTATTTTGTACCACAACCGTATCAACTATGCCTGTCTCTCTGTTTTCTCTTGCTTCTTTCACCCAATTTTCCATAGAATAAAATGTACCGCCAAGTTTGAAACGGAAGAAACTGTTTTCATCAACATTGATAGCAAAACTGTAATGACCTTGTAAATGGAAACGAGGTAAAAATGCTGTTCCGGTAGTATTAAACTCATTTCTTGTACCCGGAGCCGGACGGAAATCCGCATCACCAAACACATAACTTGTGCTTAAATCGAACACTCCGCTTTGATTAACTATTTTCATAGGGAAATTAAAGCCCGCATAAGCACCAAAACCGGCATTTGTTAAACGTCTGTCAATATTGAACACATCAGTCGTTAATGCAGACCAACCATTTGTCGGAAGAACAATACCCATTTTATAAGATTGCCACATAACACTCATGGTCATGCGCTCACTCCATAATGAAGGATAATTAATTTCATCAAGACCATATTTTAATTCAACACCATATTTCGGTAATGATTTATTATAGGTCGAGTCAATAACTTCTCCGGTTGCCGGATCACGCATCATCTCATAATGACGGAAACGAATAAGATCAACAAGACCGATGGTTAATTCATCGCCACCTGCGCGATAATCTTGCGGCTGACCTTCGGAAATACGCAAATATTGCTGAATATTATCTTCATCAACGAGATTTGTGACACCATAGCGTTTACGAATAAGTGCTGTACTGCCATCAAGTCCTTGCGCTTCAGAAGTCACATTCACCACATTTTCCTGAATAACTTGATTTTTACAATAATCATAGAGAGTGGCAGCCGATGAACCCGAAGGAGCTGCTGTTTTTACAAGAGCATTTTCCAAATAAATCTCACTTGGCGGATCTAAGTCCTGCTCTAAGCCATAAAAACTCTCTGTTGTTTTTTGTGTCAATAAAGCAAATACTTTAAACGGCTCACCGCGTTTGTAACGATCGGTCACGATAAATGCTTTTTTAAATTGCTTACGTTCCCATTCTACTTTTTCGGAATAATACTTATAGTACGCTTTATTACTTGGGTCAGCTATAATTTTTTTCCATTCTTTTTCCTCCAAGCTGTTTGGGTCAAGGACATAGGATTCCACTTCATCTTTTTTCTTTGCAGCTTTAGCGATATCCGTCAAAGTCGGTTCGGGCGGACCGAGCAACATATTCAAACCTTGAATGGAGCCATCATCTTCACGGAAGCTGAAAATAGAAATATTGGAATAACGATAATTCTTAAATTTATTAAGAATTGCAGTTATTTCTGTTGTTTTTTGAGCATATACTGAGGAAGTACCCCAAAACATACAGGAAAAAAGTGCTAATCCGAGTACTGAAATATGTGCTTTTGTTTTAAGCATGTGTTTATCTCCATTTGCGATTAATTGTTCACACTAATTTTTTGACGCGCTTGACGAGGTTTCGATGTGGAACCACCGGATGTTGCCGTTGCTGACACAACAATGTCCACAGAACCTTTTACTTGACCTTTTTTCAATGGGAATTTACCGCCCGTAAGTTTTAATGTCACACGATATTCATTCGCATTGACCTTCGTTGGTTTACCCACAACTACCACACGATAATTTTCATTTGACACGATATCGCGTACTTGTCCGGAAGCTTCAATATTTACACTTCCAACATCAGCACGTTCATCATTGCCAATACTTGGTGCTTTTACTTGAATACCCTCTATAGTAAATTCTCCTGTTTGCTGATCTTGTATTGGAGAAACCCGTACGCTGGTTAAGATAACGGAAGGACGTTTTAAGGATGCTTCACCTTCGCCGGAGTATAGTGTAACAACTTCTTTTGTATAAGGGTCTTCCCAACCGATTTGGCAAGAAACTTTATCCACACCTTGCGGAATAATAATATTATCAGCAGGTAGAATTGCTAATTTTCTCATGGTTGGTTTTTGACTGCCACCCATAGTAATATTGATAAGAAATTCCTGCGATTTAATGGCATTGCCTGATGCTGCTTCTGCCGTAAACTCAATATTATCTCCCCAGCCGGCTTCTAAAGCGCTAGTAATTTGTTCTGCATTGCTCAATTCGGATTTATACACATAGACAGAACACACTGCGGGTTCTTCATTTTCTTTATTCGCACTGTTGCGATGTTTTACTTCAATGATATATGGCTCTGCGCGCGGAGCTAAATTACCAGAAATAGGAAGAACAATTTTCTTGGGAACTTGACGATATTCATCACCGCCACTTGCCATACCGGCTCCATCTTGAACAGAAGCACCTCCCGGATTCTGAGCAATTTCAGTACGTCCATTAGCCGGTGATACTTTAAATGGAATCTCGACTTTGGAGAGTTTGTCGAACACACGCACAGTTTGCGGTAAGTCGGAAATAATAGCTTTACCGATTGGAACATCCGGTTGATTCACACGAATATCAATTTCAATACTTCCTTTATTTTGCTCGAAGGAACCCGATTTGCCCGGCGCAAGAAGGCGCGCTATATAGCTGTACAAATCAATTTTAGAGCGCATTTCAGTGTCATCCTTGATATTATCTTTGGCTGCATTAATGCGATTCATAAAGTCATCAGGTTCTATAGTACCGGTTGCTAAACCATCAGCATCGGGTAATTTCAATTCTTCCAATTGGCGACCTAATTCTTTTTTCACTAACTGTAAATCTTTGATTTTCAACTGCACGGTACCGATATTGACCTTTGCTTCTTCATTCAGTTCTGACATATTCTGATCACCCGCAATACCAAGAATACGGTTTGTACGAGAGAAAAAGCGCAATTTATACCAACCGGGCTGAGAAGGTGGTTGGAAATTAACAACAAAGGCACGTTTTGCTAATTTACCATTATTACGGAGGCGAATATTTTCTGTTCTCTCCGGTGAATATTGGAAGATTGTATTGGCAGAAACAGCTTCACTTGGCGCATAGCGATTGATATCACCGGCAGCAATGGAAGAATTTTTATAGACAGGATTGCGATAATCTTGCATATCAGCTAAGTTCAATTCAATACGGCTTGAAGCCTGCAATGTCCATGGTGGTGCTTCCGGAATATTCGCATCGCGCACCTCAGCTCCAACAGTAGGATTGAGATCAACACGGCGGAATGATGAGTCCGAAGGAGTAGAAGGCACATCAACCTCTTTGCTGGAATTATAATAAATTTCATACTGTAACTCTTCCACATTGGCAAGCTTTTTAAGAACAGCTTGACGTTCTTTGAGTTCCTTTGGCTCAAGACCATCTAATTTTTCGGAACCGACAACATCGGTCACACCCACTTCAATAAAGTAAGTACGAAACTTTTTGAAGTTCTTTTGCTGATCTTGAGGTAATTTTTCCGTAAGGACAATCTCATCCTGCGGACGAGTATTGATACCCTCGGAACCGGCACCTGTCTGAAGTTGCGAGAGAATACTCTCAACAATTTTCATTGACTCTTTTTGTCTTTTGACCAAGTGTTCTTCCGCCTCATCACGTTCCACGATGATAATCAGCAGCTCTAAAATAACCGCAAGGTACAATACGAAGTAAACCTTCCCTGCTCCGCCACCTGACATAAATGCTCTCCTATTTTTTAGTATGTATATATCATAACGAAAAGGATACAGACACCGTTATCCTTTAATTGAGTACTCAAAGTAAAAACTTTGAATTTTGGGTTGGTTTAACCCTACTTTATCATAAAGAAAACAAGAAAGTAAAACCTCGCCTCAATGAATTGCACGAAGCGAGGTTCTACGCTTAACCGAAAATTATTTTTTCGGTGCTGCTTCTGCTGATGCAGTTTTTGCATCTGCATCGGTTTTTGTTGTCTTAGCATCTGCCGCTTTTGTGGAAGATGCTTTTGAGCAACATGATGCTTTGCTGGCAGACTCAGTTTTTGCACAAGCTGCTTTCATCTCTTTCGAGCAAGCTGCTTTTGCTTTTGCACCGTCGCAAGCGCGAGCGGGAGCAATAGCAATACCGAGGCAGAGTGCCGCTGCGGCAAACATTTTTACTGCTTTCATGTATAACTCCTTGATAAATAAGGTGAAACAGTGTACCGTCACTCACTCAATAACTGTGACGGCTACGCAATTTATGGTAATATCTGTTCTTACACAAACTTTTACGTATTCATGCTTCATTTTCGCTTCATTTTTTCCCCGTTTTACTCATGCCACTTCATAGCATTATAGTAGTATCTTGTGTATATTTTGACTATGAAAAACGCTTATCCCCTCCCTCATTCAGAGTACTTGAGCATGATGCTTTTAAGTAAATTTTGGAAAGAGCATAGTATAAAAAATGGAAGAAAATGTTTTCTTGCAGTTTTGAAGTGATGCAAACTAAAACCTATTCGATGAACACAATCATCTATTTTCTGTGAAATCTTTTTCATTGAGGGATTTATCCCATACCTTCATGCTTTTTCACAAACAAATATACTCTTTGAAAGGCAAGACAAAGTATTTTTGTGAACAATTTTAAGGAAACTTTTACTCTCAACATACTTTCACTAACTTATGAAACGATTCGGAACATCAGTTATGGCAGCAGTAGTTCTGTTGCTATGGGTCGCGCCATTTACCGCACAATCTCTTGACTCAATTCTTGTGAACAATATACGTAATCACGTGAAGTACCTCGCTTCCGATGAATTACAAGGCAGAGGATCGGGAACAGAAGGTAATCGCCTTGCAGGTAAGTATATAGCCGATTTTTTCAAAGCGAATGGTATTCCTCCCTTAGCCGATGATTACTTCCAAAAATTCACCGTTCCCACAGGTTATAGCATCAAGCCCGAAACCAAAGCAAAATTTTTCGTGAAAGTAATCCCTCAAGGTGTCGCACCTGAGAGTGTCAAGCCTGTAGCAATGTCATGGAAAACAGGAACGGACTATACACCATTAGCATTTAGTGACAATGGCACCGTAAGCGGTGAGATTGCATTTGTTGGCTATGGTATCTCCAATCCGGCTGCCGGCTATGATGATTATGCGGGAATTGATGTCAAAGGAAAAATTCTGGTTATTATCCGAGGAACCCCTGAAAAGAAAGTTGATCCTCACAGCAAATTTGCCGAACACGCTTCCCTACGAACTAAAGTCACGGTTGCGCGCGATAAAGGAGCGGCGGCGATTATCTTTGTCAGTCAGCCAAGTGATTCAGCCGACCAACTCATGCCTCTTAAATATGAAACGGCTATGGGTACATCGGGGATTATGGCTATCCACTGCACTCGAACTATCATAGATAAAATATTCCCTCGTGAACGCAAAATGCCCTTTGCTGAAAAAGACATAGTTGCTACACAAAAGCCAAGTAGTTTTATCTTACCGAATGTTTCGACAGAATTAACAATCGGGCTTGAGCGACAGTTATCGGAGACTGCAAATATTATAGGAGTTATACGCGGTACAAACCCTGCTCGCGCCGAAGAATATATTGCCATTGGCGCACATTATGACCATCTTGGTATGGGTGAATATGGTTCACTTTATGCAGGAAAAAAACAATTGCCACACTATGGAGCAGACGACAATGCTTCAGGGACAGCAGCGATAATGGAAATTGCTGCACGACTGGCAAAACAACCTCTGGAACGTCCCGTCATTGTGATGGCATTTTCCGGTGAAGAAATGGGGCTGCTCGGCTCGGCTCATTATGTCAAAAATCCGCATGTACCCAATACAAAAATTGCAGCAATGATAAATCTTGATATGGTCGGACGGCTCAAAGACAATAAACTTAATGTTCATGGCACAGGTTCATCATCCAAATGGAATGGCTGGATTGACTCTTTGGCAAAACTGCATCAATTCGAATTGTCAAAATCTGAAGATGGTTTCGGTCCAAGTGACCATTCCTCCTTTTATGGACAGGATCGCCCCGTACTCTTCTTCTTCACGGGACTTCACAGCGATTATCATCGCCCGACAGACACATGGGATAAAATTAACTATACAGGAGAAGCACGCATCATTGATTTTGTCGGCAATGTCATTATGTCTATTGCATCTATGAACACCTTGCCCGATTTTGTGAAAGTAAAACAAAGTGCCGATGCTTCAAGACCAATGAAATTCAGCGTCACATTAGGTGTCATTCCCGATTATTCCAACAATCCAAAAGGATTAAAAATTACAGGTGTCCGTGAAAACAGCGCTGCTGCTAAAGCCGGAATCCAAACAGATGATATTATAATTAAACTCGGTGAAACAACAATAAAAAATATTTATGACTACACCTATGCTCTCGGTAAATTTAAAGCAGGCGATGAAGCAATGATTACTGTATTGCGTGGTCCGAGAGAAGATAAAGAAGTAACCGTAAAAGTCCGATTTGATGCAAAACAACAATAATCACACAATGTCCTATTGATAATGATATATAAGCAGATACAGTTACATAGCCGACAAAGCATAATGCCAATATTGAATTTATTGGGTAATTATGCATGGACAATATTGTGCTGTGTATTCATTATGTGTGGTTGTATCATTACTGAAATGAAATCTCAAGAAACAGGTTTAATCACAGATATTCAAGACAATACTCCAAGTGAGCTTAATAATATTATTTTTACGGGAAATACTTTTTTTACTTCATCGCAATTATTGGAAATTTTATCGCTTAGGACAAGTAATTTCAGTCCCGGACTGATATTTTTCACAAGATTGCGCAAAGAATCACTCAAGAATCCTTATACACCAAAAGCATTTACGGATCATTTACAAGGGGTAGTAAAATCGTATCAAGAAAGTGAAATTCGTTATTACAATCCGGCAATTGCAGCTGATGATTCTGCAACAATACTCGAATTATATAATCAGTTTGGATTCCATCGCGCTACTATACAGTATAGTTTTTTTCAGGATTCACTTTCTCAAACAAATACACTGCGATTCGATATTAATGAAGGAATCCGTAATACCGTTGATACCGTCGTTTATAAAGGTTTAGAAAGAATAACACAACAATTAAAGGAGAAAATAGAAAAAATTCGTACTGTAAAGAGAGATTCACCTTTTGATGAAGCACAAATTAAATCTGATATTGATAAAGTAGTCAATCTTTTAAGTAATGAAGGATATTATACAGTAGGTTATGACAGTGTATTACCCACAGTCACAGAAATATCCGCAAGAAACACCGACAGTATAACAGTCTATTTTGTGATTGGTAATCAGTTGAAAATCAGTGATATTATCATTCAACATGATTATCGGGAACAAAACCCGGTCGCTAATAATCTTATTCTGAAAATGTTAGACATTCAACCGGGTGACTATTACAGTAGGACAACAATTCAAAATTCGCTTAATAGTTTATTACAATTAGGCCTATTTGAACGCCCCAGTATTGATACAGTCGGTTTGGGTAAAATGGGTAATGACAGCACAATTCCTTTACGTGTTTTTCTGCCATACAGACAAGCGCGTGAATTAAGCGTATCGCCACTTGCAAATCGTTTGGCTGTGGATAATTTCTTTAATCTTGGTATTGAAGCATCATTTCTCCATCGTAATTTGGGCGGAGCAGCACAATCACTCAATCTTTTTGTGCGCTATATGTTACAAGATTTTCAAATACAAATACCCGGACAATTTTTTAATTGGCTCAACAGTGAAATTCAAGCCGGTATCAATTTTTCACAACCCCTTTTATTTTCAATTGACCGTGCGCGTATGGGAGCATCGGCTCAATTACTATATTCAGACCGAGATGTTCGTATTGTCATAACGGATGAATTTACAAGTCCTTCCATGAGATTACGATCCACATCATTGCGCTTAGCATTTCCGGTACAATTACCCAAACACACATTTTTTAATGCCGCATATTTTGATATATTCACCGATGCCTCCGCAATAGCAGGTTTTGAAAATGCAAATACGGTACTTCAAGAACAATTAGGTGAAGCACTTACCAATGCAGACACGGAGGAAAGATTTAATCAAATTCTGTCAAATCAGGCACGTTTAGCAAATGAAATTATGCCTTTTGGTGCTATTAATTCTATAGAAAATCGGACAATACCTCTATCATCATTTATCATTGGTTTTGGTATTTCCGGTGATGATCGTGATAATATTTTCTCACCCACGAAAGGATATCTGGCAACAGTTTCCGCTGAAATCGCTTTACGCAGTGTTCTCGGTGTTGATGTTGTTTCTGCGTTTAATCGTTTACAGTTTTTATGGACGACATATTCAACAGTAGGTAAAAAACAAATATTCGCAACAAAATTTCGAGCAGGACACACATTTGTTGCCAATCCCGCTGGTGATTATGTTCCATTTGAGCGACATTTTTTTGCAGGCGGAAGCAATAGTGTTCGTGCATATCCTGCACGTGCACTCTATGATCCACTTACGGCTTCCACAGGTAATGGTTCTCTGACTGCGAATACCGTTATTGGAAATCGCTCAATTATTGAAGGAAGTTTCGAATATCGTTGGGGATTATCAAAACCATCATGGGCTAATGAATTTATTGGTGATCAAATTGAAAAATCAGGGTTCGGCTTTTTTCTTGATTGGGGCAATGCTTTTAATAGATTTTATGCATCAAATGATACTGTGTCTTTTTCACTTGAAAACATGATAAAATCAATGGCTGTAGGTATTGGTGCGGGATACCGATATGAAACGCCTGTCGGACCATTTAGGGTGGATTTTGCTATCCCTTTATATGATCCTCTGTCTTTAGATCGTGAATTTATCACACGCCGCTCACCCTTTAATCAACTACAAATTCATATTGCACTTGGTCACGCTTTCTAACAGTACTTTCACAAGGAGAAGCCACAATGAAGTTTTCGACTCTTAACCCTTCGACCAATCAGGTAATTGAAGAGTATTCTTATTATTCACTGCACGATAGTAAGGAAAAGATTTTCTCAATTAATAAAGGTTTTGTGAAATGGAAAAAAACGAATTTTTCTGAACGTTCAGCTATATTCTATTCTGTAGCCCAATTATTACGAGAAAAAAAAGAACATTTTTCCCGGCTTATGGCAATAGAAATGGGGAAACCTCTTTTACAAGGTATTGCCGAAGTAGAAAAATGCGCGGCAACATGTGAATATTATGCAAAAAATGCCGAGAGTTTTTTACAGCCACAATCTATACCAACCGAAGCATATTATTCAGGTGTGGTATGTAATCCCTTGGGAACAATTTTTGCAATTATGCCCTGGAATTTCCCATTATGGCAAGTCATTAGATTTCTTGCACCTACATTAATGGCGGGTAATACTGCTATTCTTAAACATGCTATTAATGTCACAGGATGTGCACTTGCCCTCGAACAATGTCTTTATGAAGCAGGTTTACCCGAAGATGTTTTTGCCGTAGTGCTTTGTGACCATCCCACAGCGGAATCAATAATTGGAATGCGTGAAATTGCAGCGGTCTCACTCACAGGCAGCACAAGAGCCGGAAAACGTATCGGAGAAATTGCGGGAAAACATATAAAAAAATGTGTACTCGAACTCGGTGGCAGCGATGCCTATATTATTTGTGCAGATGCAGATATTGATTATGCCGTTGAACAATGTGTCCAATCGCGTCTCATTAATACAGGTCAAAGCTGTATTGCAGCAAAACGCTTTATTGTTGTACCGGAAATTGCCGACACTTTTACCGAAAAATGTACAACACTCTTATCACAAAAAACCTATGGAAATCCATTAGAAGGTATATATGATTGCGGACCGATGGCACGCCATGATTTACGCGATGAACTGCACACACAAGTGCAGCAATCCGTACAACAAGGTGCTCAATGTATAATTGGCGGATATATTCCCGAAAATAAAGGGGCATTTTATCCCCCGACGCTCTTAACAGAGATTAATGAAAATATGCCTGCATACCATGAAGAATTATTCGGACCAGTTGCTACAATAATTCGAGCAAAGGATGAAAACCATGCCATAGAAATTGCAAATAGTACATCCTTTGGATTGGGAGGGGGTATTTTCACCGAAGATAGAGAAAGAGGAAAATATATTGCAGAGTCTTTATTTCAATCAGGTGCTTGTTTTGTCAATACGTTTACCAAAAGCGACCCACGATTACCCTTTGGCGGTATTAAAGAATCCGGCTATGGCAGAGAATTATCCCATTTCGGAATAATGGAATTTGTAAATAGTAAAACAGTATGGGTGCAGTAATCGAAAAAAAAATCCATTCACCACATAATGCAGTAAATGGATTCTCTATTATTACCAAATTATCTGGTTAACGTTTAGCTTAATCTGTATTGATGCTTCGATTGCAATGCTTTTACACCGGAATTGTTTGCTGTACGTGCATCATCTGCTTCCAATTGTCCTGCTAAGTTACGTAATTCTTCCGTCAAGTCTGCTAAACGGTTTGCAGTTTGGGCTACCTGACTTACTGCCGCCGCTGTCTCGGTAAATGCCGACGAGATATGCTCTACATTCGATGAAACTTCGACACTCGTCGCTGTCTGTTCTTCACTTGCTGCGGATATATGATTGATGATTTCTTGTAATGACTGATTACGCTCTATGATGATGCCAAGAGCTTCTGATGTTTGCGTAGCGGATACTTTGGTTTTTTCTACTTCACTTTTACCAACGCTTATCTCTTCTACTACTGTTTTGGTCTGTGTCTGTATAGTGCGGATTGTTCCGGCTATCTCTTGCGTGGCACGGCGTGTCTGTTCGGCTAATTTACGTACCTCATCGGCTACCACCGCAAAACCACGACCCGCTTCCCCGGCACGAGCTGCCTCTATCGCTGCATTTAATGCCAATAAATTCGTTTGATCGGCTATCTGTTCTATCGTTTCTATTATCGTGCCGATTTGTTCGCTGTTCTTGCCTAATTGCTCGACTGAACCGGCTGATTGTATTACCACATCGGCAATGCGATTGATCGAGTTTATCGTATTTTCCACTACATGACCACCTTGGATTGCTTGATGTGTCGCTTCATTCGACATCGTGGTCGCTTTACTTATTTGTTGTGTCGTATCAGATATTGTGGCGGTCATCTCTTCCATCGCTGCTGCTACTCCATTAACTTGCACCGATTGATCTTCTACTGTACGGCTCATCTGCATTGTCGTTGCAGATATTTGAGTGGCTGAACTTGCTACTTGTTCAGTAGCTGCGTGCACTTGCATTGCTATTCCGCTTATATGCTCCAATAATTCTTTTGTATTCGCTAATTGGCTTATTTCTTCCATCTTCTCATGTATTTCATTCACCATAATGCGGAGTTTTTCACCCATAACATTAAAATGTCCTGCCAAAACACCAAACTCTTCGTTTGTCTCAATGCGTACTCGTGCATCAAAGTCACCATGCGCTAAAGCATTGGTTGCCGCTGTCAGTATTTCTATCGGAGTCCGAATACTGCCAACAATCCTATTTCCAAGAAATATTCCAACCGCTATACTCAACATAGAAAATATCAGAGCCATTATAAGCCCTGTTTGTACAGCACTTTGTATTTTATCATTTATTTCATTGGAGATTCTCACTTTTTGCTCCAGAAGCTCATTAGCTGAAACATCAACATCATGACCGGCATTAAAGCACTGATTTACCAACATATTCACTGTTACCTCCGCATTTCCTTTTTTCGATTCATCAGCTATTTTCAAGGCAACAGCGGTAAGTTTATCTAACCTTTGTTCAAACACCTCATGCAGTCTTCTCCCTTCATCGGTCACTATCGTTGATTGATACTTTTTTGATAATTCCTTGGCATCGGCAAGTGCCTTTGTTGCTTCCAAAAAAAAATTCTCGGTTTCCTCAGTACGATTAAGTTGTGCGACAAAGATTCCATCGCGCAACCCTATTCTGGCATCTTTATATCTGGCAATCACTTTGCTCATAATGACCAATGGTTCAATGGCTTGCTGATTGACTAATTGACTATTGCGGGCATTGCTAAACTGAGAGTAAATTCCATACCCTGAAATAACTATTAAAAATAAAAGCAATGCACCAAAGCCAATATTAAGTTTTCTGACAACGCTAAGATTAGAAAACCAATTATTCATCACATAAACCTTTTGAGTATAATCTAAAACAAAAATCTGATAACAAAAATAACAACAAGAACTTTCACATCAGCTAACAAATATCACATCAGAACGCAAGCAACTATGTTTCGTATTATTAACCGACAAAGCCACAATGTTTCACACATAGAAAGTGATAATTCTTACTGGGTCAATTAGATCCATCGTTTCTGTATCGTCTATCTATTAAGAATCTACCCGATGTACTATCCACACCAAACAAAAGCAATTTAACACCGACCATCTTATCTGCGACTTTTATATTCATTTGACTACCAAACAGACTCCAATTACCCCAAGCGGTTCTCCGCCTGAGCACATAGCTCCACGAAATGTACAGTTTTCACCGATGCAGACACCATCTTGAAGCATCGGATAGGATTCACGGAGTTTAGACTCGTATCCATCGTAAAATCGGTTTATTATTACCTTATACAAATATCAACGAACGGTGGCGCAACCACAAAAGGTGTCATAATTTTTTAATTACTGATTATAAATGCAACAATATTTTAGTCTTTACTGTTCTTGTGTACAAGAGGAGAATGCCCAGACTATCAAATTCCATGAGTTTTACTGAATATATGCACGTGATATGAAGCACAAAGTGCTATCATTAAAAAACAAAATCTTTCTCACTGCGGCATTAGTCCACGTTTTATCCCAATTTTTCTACAAAATTACCTTTGAGTTGCTCAATGGTTATGTGCTGTTACCAGTGGTGATTCTTCGTCCGTTGTTGTTGTCTGTTTATTTTACTACTATTTTGGTGCGTTGACTTGGTGGCTAATTCTGTTCTAGTTTTATTGCGTCTTCAATTATCTTGTTTATAGACTGTTGTTTTTCTTCTATTAGTCTGTCAATTATTGTTTGCTCGTCAAGTTGGGATTTAATTTTCTCAACTATTTCAGCTTGTTGCTCTAATGTGAAATTTGGAATATCAAAATTTTCTATTTCAGAAGTGTATAATTCAATTTGGTTTGTAGCACCTGTAAAATCTCTTTCAATCTGGTATGTACCTAAGATACTGCGCAAAAAATAGGTTAAAAATAATGGATTATATAAGTCTTGGTTTATTCGTAAAATAGTAATATGCCCATCAACTACAAAGTTTTGGTCTGATAAAACTATATCTACCTTGCCTAATGATACTTTCCCCGTAGATGCTATCAAAACATCATTTTCAAACACTTGCGAACGAATACTTTTTTTATAAAAAGCTTCATTCACAAACTCATCTTCTGAAACTTCAATATAGCCATTCTTTAAATGTGCCGTTTTAATTACAGGGATTTCTCCATCAGTATCATATTGCGGGCTTGCTCCTCTATGTGCTTTTTCAGTAAGAATATTCTTAATCCTTAACGTTGATTTAGAATGTAGCCTTTCATTGAGAAACTGCATTTTAGGGTTGTGAAAACGGCTCGAAACTCGCACAATATTGCTTTTAGCAATATGCGAAAAAGGAACTTTGTAAATAGATTTTTCTTTGGGATTGGATTGCTGAGTACCTGCGGTCATTCCTTTTCCAAATTCCTTATAAAAATCACCACTAAACCCAAAGGCTTCTCCAAAAACTTGATTTATGATGTTTACAGGTTGAAGTTTAGAGTTTTTAAGATTTGAAATTTCTAATTCAAGAGGTTTTATTTTTTCTAAAAGCTCGTTTTGTTTACTGTAATCAACATTGGGGATTTTTACATTTAAAATATCGAAGGGGCTAACATTCTTTTGTGTCTTGCCCATTGCAACTATCCTTATTTGATTTTGAACTTCATCAATGTTGAATAGATGTGCAATGAATTTTATAGCTATATCTGAAACTCCTTTTTTTAAACGCAATATTCCGACACGTTGATTAAGTAAAATTTCAGGTTCATCTAATTCAACCAAACAGGTTTTAAAATATTTGCCATCACCTGTTAAACCAATTAGAATATCGTCTTTTTGAACTCTATATTTTTCATATTGCTCAAAGTATTCTTCTGGAAGTCTTAGCATTTCACCGACAAGTAATTCATTCGTTTTCGAAATATCACCTATCCGACAAACTAACACACCTTCATCTGTGTAATCCTTTGATGAAAATGCAAAGCCTGATATTACTTCAAAGAAGTCCCCAAGTCTAACTTTAAGAAAGTAAGGCTTTTCATCAATTAGCTTCCTTAGTCTAAAATAATTGAAAGTTGAAAATAAGTAATGAGATTTTGAAATCTCGCTGAAACTGGCTTTTGAAGTTACTCCCATACCACGTCTTTTCTAATGTTGTCTAATATGGTTAGTAATTCAGATGTGCGAAGCACAATATCATCGCTTTTGTATCGTGAAAGAACACCATTTTTGAAATGGCTAATTAGTTCCGTATCGGTTCTTTCAGAAAATTCAGCTTTCAGTTTGTCGTTTTCATAGTATTTGTTGAAAATCTCAATGACTTTAGATTTTTCAGTTTCTGAATTTTCAATTTTTGTTTTTTGTGCATCAATATCGGTATTCAGTTTTTCTGCTTTCTTTTTCAAAGCATCGGTTTCTTTACCATCTAATTTCTTACTGACTGTTTCTAATTCTGTTTTGAGGTCTTCCAATTGCTCTTTTAGAATTTTTATGTTGTAGTCGTAACTATCAATAATACCTTTGGTGTCTATGTTGTTCGGTGAATACTCAATATCGTATAGGTCGTTTGGCATTGGATTTTCTCCCCGCTTTGTTCGTTTGTATCCTACATTTTCAGCTTCTGCCATAAAAATATCATAGTCCATTTCTTTGGCTACTTCTCCAAATACCCACCAAGCATTGTAAAAGCCGAATACATTAGTTTCCTTTTCAAATTTTGAAAGGCTGTCTATTTCTTCGCTGTATTTGGTTAGTAATTCTTTTGGGTTAAGTTCTTCGTCTTCTGGTGTAATGTAATCTTTCAAGAAGCGTTTAATGTTCTCCTTAATATGCTTTAAATCTTCTTTGTTAATTACTTCAATGGCTTCTTTATCTTCATTTTCCAAAAGTTTGTTTAGGTCTGTGGTTAGCTCTTTAACCCAAGCAAATTTTTTGCTTAGTTTAGCTTCATTTACAAAATAGTCGTGATAGCGAACTACACGAGTTTTAAGTTTAGCCCATTCCTTGCCGTATTTGTCCCAAAGCTCGTTCCATTGCTCAACTTGTTTTTTGGTTTTCTTTTGTGCAAACAACAAACTTGTTTTGGTGGATGTATATGGCTCAAAAGTTACCTGCGGTAAACTGACGATTGCCTTTACATTGAAATATTTGAACAGAAATAAGCGAATGTATTTGTTTTCGGTTGTATCAAAAACGCTTTCAGGCAAAACAACACCTAAACGACCGCCTTCTTTTAAAAGCTGGTAGTATCTTTCAATAAACAAGTTTTCAGAATTCTTTTTGTCGCCAAACACGAATGCGTTTTTTACTTCTCTTTGTGTTTGTGTATCTAAATCAACGCTAAAAGGCGGGTTGCTGATAACTACATCAAATTTTGCGTTTACTTCTTTGTCATTGTAAAGCGTTTCAGGATTTGCAGTTTCTAAATAATTGGGTGATGTTTCTTTTATATAGAAACGGAAAGGCAAAAGACCATCTTTCACAAAAATGTTGGTTGAGCCGTCACCGTGCAAAATCATATTCACTTTTGAAGCTGTTCCTAAGTCAAAATTGATTTCTGAACCGTATAAATAATTCCTTGCCCACTTGTTCTCTTGATAGTCTGGCTTAAATAATTCTTCAAAACGCCATTTCACATCTTTACTTGATTTTAATTTGTAAAACTGTTTGTATTTGACTTCTTTGGTTATCAGTTTCATTGCTTCAACCAAATATGTTCCACTACCTGCTGATGGGTCAATAATTAGCGGTAATTCTCTATTGTTGTTCAATCTTTCAATTGCTAATTTGTCAAGCTGTAAAGCGTAAAGTAAGAAGTTCACAATTGGAGTAGGAGTGAAAAACTGTCCTTTGTTTTGTTTGAATCCGTCTCTTGTAATGCTTTCAAAAAAATCACCTAAAATGTCTTTACCGTCTAAAGAACTACGACCTTCTAAAAATGAAAAATTCTCTAATGATTGAACGGTATAAATAAGCTTATTTAATGGAAACTTGTTACGATTGATGACGTTGTCATCATCAATTTTTTGCTGTTCCGAAACATTGAGTTGAACTTTTAAAGCTCTTTTGTAAAGTTTGTTTATTCGGTCGTAAACCTTTTCAGATGCTTCAATATGGCTTCCATATTGATAAATTTGAAAGTCGTATTCTTCTCCGTCTTCCTTTTCGTATTCGTCCTGTATTTTAGCAAGAATGATGTTTACAAGTGAATAGAAAATTTCACTGTCGTTAGTTCCGCCACCGCCCCAAAGCACATTATGAAGGTTTCTGCCTAAGCCTTCAATTTCTTCTCGATTGATTTTTGTTCTTAAATCGTGTTTTTCATCACCTTTTATGAGTGGCTGTTTTTTAGGTTCTCCATAACCTGCGGTTATTTCTGTTCCAATTGAAATAAAGCCGTCATTTTCCCAATCTGTATAGTTTTGGTATTTCTCAAAGTCAATGATGATAGCTTTGTCTAAAATACCATCGTCTTGAAGGTCGGCTGTATAGTAAACCAAATACTTTACTTTGGTTTTTAAGTCTTTTTCTTCGGCTGTTGCCAACGCAAAAAGCTGTCCTTCAATTTCTTCTTTGTCTTTTTCAAACTTGTCCGGTGCTTTGGCTTCAATGAAAAAGAAAGGATTGCCATTGTCGTCTTTTACTATGATGTCAATACGTGGCGTTAATTTTCCGTGTCCTGCTTTTACGGAATATTCTTTTTCAATTTCAATGTTCTCTGGTTTGTAGTCAAGTTCGTTTACCAAACGGTCAATAAGAAATGCTCTTACAATTTCTTCGTCACCTGTCAAGGATTTTAAAACTCTGTTCTGTTTTATCTTCTCGGAATACTGAACAGTCGCTTTGTCAATGCTGATTTTGGCAACACTGTTTATCTGTTTGTGCAGTTTCTGTTCAATATTTTGTTTCCAATCTTTCATTCTTTTTGTCTAAAATTTTACAAGTCGTTAAATTTACTTTTTTCTGTCCGTTGGTTTGTCGCTGCATTAGCAAAAATGGCTCTTTGGGAACGTTGGCTCGTGTGTAGGCAAGAACCAAATGTGCCATTTGCAGCTCGGCTTTTATACTGAATCACATGCCTCCCATATTAACGCAAAATGTCGTTTGTTTCCCCAAAACTACAAAACTTTGTGTCTCTATCCAAACAAGGTTCTTCACATTTGTCTTTGAATTTGTCCGAACAATCACAGATGAATTGGGAAATCTTCAGTTCTGGAAATATGTTTGTGATTGCCCCAAGTATATAATAGTTCATTGATAGATGTTGGCAATATCCGGATTCCATACTTACCATTATGTACGCTCATTAATTCATCAGAATAATCCTTTTTGTGCCGTAATGCGTGTAAGGATATTCCCTTCGGCAGGTGCAATAACTAAACTGCCACCCGGGGAAACAAAAGGGGCTTGTATAATATTCGGAGCTTCATCCACTTGAATTAAGCGTATGAGAGTTCCTTTATCGTCCAAGACATAACAACCTATGGCATTGCCCCTTTGCGCAATAAATGCACGAATAGTTTCACCAATATATAATGGTTGTGAAATAGGAAAACGGAAAGACATTTGCCAACGTTTTTTGCCTTGAAATGAAAAAGATTCGACGACGCTAATCGGTTCTCCAATGCCAATATTATAGCTGACAGTAAATATATCACCATCCGGATTCGTAGAAATATGTCTTGGTGTGGCTTCGGGTATTGCCGTATGTACAGTATTTCCTTTTTTATCCATAAGTATTATCGAAGGAATATCTTTACCATCTCTATTTTGTGTCACGCCTATTGCAATATGCGATTGCGCAATAATAGGTGCAGCCGTGATTGTATGCGATGCCAAAGCTATACGTTCCGCTTTTTTATCTGTCATGGAATATATCAGTAAAGAATCCGTACCTTCACCGTATGTTGTTATGCCCGCAATAATTATATTTTCATGTACCACAGGTGAACCAACCAATGTATGCGATGTGGTATAAAGCCGGAAAACATCACCATTATCTGATACAACAAAATATATCTCTCCTTGATGATGTGTGACAATAATGCCATTCTCATAAGGAATAATATTTTCCCAAAATATTTTTTTAGAAGTTGTGGTAATACGTTTTTTCCATTTTCTTTTACCGTTTTTGTCAAAACAATAGACATGCCCGTCCGTAGTACAAGCATATAGTGATTGTTGATTATCGCACATCATTGCTCCGCTGACAAGTGCCGAATCGTCAAGCTGTGCTTGCCATTCAACCTGATATGCAGTGACTTTCACTATGCGAGAATTGCGAGTAGCCAGAATTGTTTGATAGGACGAAACACATAAAGGAGGCACTGTGCATCCCGATGTATCAGCCATAGGTATTTTTTCATATATAGGTTGTTGTATATCGCGCAGCTCTTCATAATAATTTGTGTGTTGCGCATCGCCATACATAAGAAGCGATTTTTCCGGAAATTGCTGATGATCATTGCAACCGTACAAAAAAATAATCGCCGAACAAAGAATATACAATATTGATATATAAGATTTCATAGTGTTATTATAAAAATTGGTCATAAAAAAAATTATCCCCACAGAAAACCCACTGTGAGAAAAGATATAATAGTGGAAAGTGCGATAATTTGTGCAAGCAAATCAATATCCAAAGAAAATCGGTCTGCAATAACCATAGTTAAGACCATTGTAGGCATAGCCGATTCCAGCACAGTTGCTTTCAGAACATTGCCCTGCAAACCCACAGCAGCCGCACAAAGTGAACCAATATACGGCGCAAAAAGCAATTTAATCACTATGGGTGGAATAATCCATGCAATATGATGCACATGCGGCACACGTAAAGCAAGACCAATAGAAAAAATCATCATCGGCGGCACGGCATTACCCATCAATGTGCATGCCTTGAGCAAAAAGTCAGGAACAGGAATACCCGCAACATTACAGACTAAACCTGCACAAGCACTCCAAAATGGCGGAAGCGTGAGCATGGTTTTTATCCCGCGAGATAATGTTATTCCAATATGCGGTGGCGACATTTGCTCCTTCATTGGTTTACCATACTGTTCGGCAATCATCACTCCCACAGTCCACAATAATGGTGTCATGGCAAGTAAATCGAAGTATATGGGTATGCGCCTATATTCTTCACCAAGCAATGCCGTCACGGTCGGTAAGCCCAAGTATGTGACATTGCCCCACGTGGCTGCAAGCATCAATGCACCCATAGAAGGATTCGTAAGTCCTTTGAGGTACTTTTTCACAAAAGATAAAAAGATATAACTCAATGATAATGAAGCAATAACGCAAAAAAATGCCGTCATGGGTATTTGCCAAAGTTCTGCATTCACCGGCGCGCGGAACAAGACTGTAAAAGTAAGAGCAGGCAGAAAAAAATTCATAACCACGCCGCCCAAAGAGCGACGCACAGTGTCTGCGTCCGGCACATGGGGTATAAAACGCCATAAAGTACCCGCACCAAGCAAAAGAAAAAAAGCCCCGAAAACCTCTACCATATCTTTTTTTTTCAGCAAAAATAACTGCTCATAGCCGATAGTATTAAACCATTGCGTAATATTGAACTCAAATGCACTTTGTTTTATCCTATATTTCGGGGAATAAGATTCTATGAAATCTGCGACTATTGTCTTTATGGTATCCTTGGTACTATGCACTTCGTTTATGTCTGCGAAGAATTTTCATGCGTTGGCAGCACATACACCACACTCTTCTGTGGCATCGAATTATACATTTAGCGAGCATATTGCCCCGATTATATGGAAGCATTGTGTCAGTTGTCATCGTGACGGAGAAATTGCTCCCTTTTCATTGACGAATTATGAGGAAGTAGCCGAAAATGCATTGACGATAGCTGCCGTCACCAAATCGCGTTTTATGCCACCGTGGAAACCCACACAGTATGCCCGCTATGCCGATGAGCGCGGTTTGACCGACGATGAAATTCAGATTCTCGCCGATTGGGCGGCTGCCGGTGCACCACAGGGCGACCCAAGTAAAACTCCGCCTTTACCGGTATTTCCCAAAGGTTCACAATTAGGTATCCCCGATGTGGTTCTTTCCATGCCCGAAGAATTTACCGTCAAAGCGGATTTTAAAGATGGAACTTGTTTAAAGATTGGTCAAAAGTACGATAGCGCACGCAATATGCCAAAAGG
>ERZ761607.306-NODE-306-length-95597-cov-7.796854_pt1 | contig 95597 bp, 96 predicted proteins | sample MGYA00511164_ERZ761607 | MGnify/ENA primary metagenome ERZ761607 (study PRJEB28899, sample SAMN02445080) | bioreactor sludge metagenome | biome: EBPR sludge | place: Australia: Brisbane, Thorneside Wastewater Treatment Plant | collected 2011-06-22 ...
CGAAGCCCGGCACGTACCCCGGCTTCCGGTAGTCGCGGTAGAACGCTTCCCAGTCGGCGGCGCGCGGGGTGGGTGATGGAGTCTGCGACATCGGCCGGGGAGTGTAGGCGGCGGCGATCACCGGCGCGCTACGGCGCGGCCGCCCGAAGATTCTTGCCCGGGTGCGCTCGCCTCGCGAAACGCCCGGCAGGGCGTGGCCCCGGCCCAGGGGGTGCTGTGCCCTCAGGGCTGCGGATGCGGGCACGCGCACGGCGTCGCCCGGCAGCGTGGACAGCCAGCCGCATACTTCCGGCGGGAAGTCGCCTCGAGGTCGATGCCGTGGAGCGACGCCAGCGTCGCCAGCCAGGCGTGCACGTCGGCGAACTCCTCCTCGAGGTTCTGGCGCTCGCGACGCCGGATCGCCCGCACCAGCTCGCCGACCTCCTCGACGAACCACAGCAACGTGCCCGGCACGCCGCGCGCGTGGTCCCGATCGAAGTAGACGTCCTCGATCGCCCGTTGGAACGAACCCGGTGCGCCGCTGCGCTTCGCGGAGCTCATTCCTGCCCCGCCTTCTTGACGGTGATCAGCAGCACGTCTTCGCGCAGCCCGTCGTCGCCGGCGTCCTGCTCGAGGCCGCCGAGCACCATGTTCATGAACATGCGCGTGTGGCGCGGGCTGTGTTGGCGCAGCAGGTCGAGCAGTCCTTCGGCGCGCAGCAGCGCGTCGTTGCCGAGCACGAGCCGCGTGCCGGGACTCATCGCGATCTCCTGCGGCCGCAGCGACTTCTCGAACACCGGCCCGTCGTCGAGCCCGATCGCGATTCCCTCGGCGTTGAGTTCGAGCACGTCGCCGCGCTGGCAGATGAGCAGCGGCGTGCGCGCCCCGGCCTGGTAGAGCTTGCAGCCGTCGGCGGCAACCTGCAGCAGCGTCGCCTTGGCGCAACAGCCGGACGGCAGGCTGTTCTTGCAGACCTTGTTGGTGTGCGCGAGCGCCTTGCGCGGCGTCGCCCCCTGCAGCAGGGCCCGGTGCAGTTCGTCGCGTGCGAGCTTGCAGGCGTGGACCGCGAGGGCGCCGTGGCCTTCGGCCGTGACGACGTAGGCGACGGTCTGCGCGTTCTCGCCGGTCGTCGCCACCAGGTCGAAGTAGTCGAGCCCGCCGCGAGAACCCGCCGCGAGCTGGCCGTCGACTTCGTAGCCGGCGACTTCGGGCAGGTGTGCGGGCACCGTCTTGTCGCGGAGTTGCTTGACCAACGGGTCCATCGACACGTGCATGCCGCCGCCGGCCTTCTCCTGGTCGCGCAGCAGCGCCTGCAGGTCGTTGGCGAGGTACTGCACCGCCTTGCCGAGCGCCCCCACCTCGTCGTCGCCGCCGACGCGGACCTTCACCTCCGAGGTCCCGCGGCCGAGCTTGCTGACTGCGAGCCCGACGTCGGTGATGCGCGAACCGATCTTGCCGCCGAGCACCCACGCCGCCGTCGCCACGACCGCGCCAACCAGCACGGCGAGCCCGAGACCGATCATCCAGCCGCGGCGCACCACCTCGGCATCGGCGCTGCCGCCGAGGTTCTGCACCATGGCGACGGTCAGGAGCAGCCCACCAAGGCAGCCGGCGATGCCCGTGCCGAGGGCGAGACGGAGGGCGAGCCTGCCCGCGGAGTTGCTGCCTTTGCGCGCCATGGGGATGTGCCGCCGAATGCTGGCCGGCGGCGGGCGCGCATCATGGCGAACGGGCGCTACGGCGTCGACGTTCGTCGTCGCCCGCGCTCACCCGCCGAGCAGCGGCAACACGAGCCAGAGCGAGGCGCCCGCGTAGACGCCGGCCATCTGGTCGTCGGCCATGATGCCGAGCGCGCCGGGCAGGTCTTCGAGCTTCTTCGCCGGCTGGATCTTCAGGACGTCGAACGCGCGGAAGGCGAAGAACGCGCCGGCGTGCGCCAGCGGCGTCGGCGTCTTGCCGGCGAGCAGCGTGTAGACGAGCAGCGTCACCAGGTAGCCGACGACCTCGTCGAGCACGAAGTGGCCGGGATCCTCCTTCGGCCAGGTGCGCGCGACGAACGACGTCTGCGTGCAGCCAAACACGAACAGGGCCGCCGCGGCGATCCCCCATGCGAGCAGTTCATGGCCGGGACACGCGGCCTGCAGGACGACGCCGAGCACGACGCCGCCGAGGGTGCCGACCGTGCCCGGCGCCCATGGCGAACAGCCAAGCCCGCCGCTCGTGATCAGCAGCCATCGCCCACGATCGAGCGGACTCACTTCGCCCCCGCGAACAGCACGTCCTTGGCCTTCACGACGTAGTTGAGGCCGCTGGCGACGGTCAGCACGAGCGACACCCAGAAGCCCCACTCGGCCGCCCAGACGAACGTCGCAGAGCCGCCGACCATCGTCAGCAACGCGCCGACGGTCCAGCACTGCGCGACCATCTTCCACTTGCCGAGCCGGTCGGCCGGGAACGGCCGCCCCGAGGCCTCGACGACGCCGCGGATCGCAGTGACCAGGAATTCGCGCGCGATGACGACCACGACGTACCAGGTCGTCAGCACCGTCATCGCCGCCGGGAACTGCAGCAGCATGACCAGCGAGCCGGCGACGAGCACCTTGTCGGCGAACGGGTCGGCGACGCGGCCGAACGCGGTGACCATGCCCCACTTGCGGGCCAGGTAGCCGTCGAGGAAGTCGGTGAACGCGGCGACCAGGAACAGCACGAACGCAGTCCACGCCAACGTCGCGTCGACCCGGGCGACGTGCACGACGATCTCGCCGGTCGGCACCTGGACGCCCTCGCGAATCGGCGCCCACTCCAGGCACACGAACACGCCAGCCGTGATCAGGAGCCGGGCCAGCGTGATGAGGTTCGGGACGTTCATGCCCGGTTCGACGGGCCGCGGACGACGCCGGTGAGTTCGTAGTCGGCGGCGCCGGTGATCGTGACCTCGACCATCGCCCCGGGCTCGGCGGCGCCCTTCGGCAACAGCACGCGACCGTCGACCTCGGGCGCGTCGGCCCAGGTGCGGCCGACGACGCGCTTTGCATCGGCGTCGTAGCCGTCGACGAGCACCGGCAACACCTTGCCGACGAGGCTCTGGTGGAACGAGCGCATGACCGAACGCTGCAGGTCCATCAACTCGGCGACGCGCGCCTCGGCGACCTTCGCCGGCACCTGATCGGGCAGATCGAACGCGGGCGTGCCCTCCTCCTGCGAGTACGGGAACACCCCGAGCCGCTCGAAGCGGTAGCTGTTGACGAGTTCCTTCGCGGCGGCGAAGTCCGCTTCGCTCTCGCCCGGGAAGCCCGCGATCAACGTGCTGCGCACGGCGATGCCCGGCACTTCTTCGCGCAGCCGATCGAGGATGCCGCGCACCTGCTCGCCCGACACGCCGCGCTTCATCGCCTTCAGCATCGGACCGCTGATGTGCTGGATCGGGATGTCGAGGTACTTCACGGCCCGCGGGTGTTCGCGCAGGAACGTCGTCAGCTCCGGCAGGACGGTGTGCGGATACGCGTACATCAGCCGGATCCAGCGGATGCCTTCGACCTCGCCGAGCTTCTCGAGCAGGACGTGGATCTGGCGGCGCCGCGTCGTGTCGAGCCCGTAGGCGGTGCTGTCCTCGGCGACGACGACGAGTTCCTGCACGCCGGCGGCGGCGAGGTTCTTCGCCTCCTCGACGAGCACGTCGATCGGCTTGCTGCGGTTCCGGCCGCGCATCTTCGGGATCGCGCAGAAGGTGCACGTGTGATCGCAGCCTTCGCTGATGCGCAGGTAGGCGAAGCTCTTCGGCGTCAGCAGGAACCGCTTGGTGTCGCTGCGCGGCCCCTTGGGCTTGCCGCCGTCGACCGGCGCCACCCAGCGGCGCTTCGAACCGTTGACGATCTTGCGCACCACGTCCGGAACGCCGGAGTAGTCGGACAGGCCGAACACCGCGTCGAGTTCAGGCACCTGCTGGCGCAGCTCGTCGCCGTAGCGCTGCGCGAGGCAGCCGACGGCGATCACGCCCTTGAGTTCGCCTTCGTCCTTGAGCTTCGCGACCGACAGGATCGTGTCGATCGACTCCTGCTTCGCGGTCTCGATGAAGCCGCAGGTGTTGACGACGACGACGTCGGCCTCACCGGGCTCCTTGACGACCTGCAGCCCCTCCTCGACGACGTGACCCAGCAGCACCTCGGAGTCGACGAGGTTGCGGGCGCAGCCGAGGCTGATCAGGGAGACGCGGATCGCTTCGTTCACGAGGTCTCACGCATCAGGAACGCCGCGGCGAAGCCACGGCCGTTCCTGCCTGGAGGCCAGCGCCCGCGGCACGGGTGCTGGCATCGACGGGCGTCGCCTGCCGCGCAGGCGACGCGGTCACTGCGGCTTCTGTTGGACGACCCAGACCTTGACCGTCGCTTCGACCGTCGCGTGCAGGTGCACGACGACGTCGTAGACGCCGATCTCCTTCAGCGGGTTGTCGAGGCGCACCTGCTTGTCCTCGACGGCGAGGCCCTTCTCGCGCAGCGACTGCGCGATCTGCGCGCCGGTGACGGACCCGAACAGGTGACCCTCGGCGTTGGCTCGACCCTCGATCGTGACCGAGGCTTCGACGAGCTTGGCGGCGAGGTCCTTCATGCCGGCCACGCGCTTGTTCTCCTCGGCCACGGCCAAGGCGCGGGCGCGCTCGATCTCGGCGACGTTGGTCTTGGTGACCATCACCGCGAGTCCACGCGGCAACAGGAAGTTGCGCGCGTAACCCGGCTTGACCTTCACGACATCGCCGATGCGGCCGAGCTGGTCGACGTTCTGCTTGAGCAGGAGTTCCATGTCAGACCCTCCCGACGAACGGCATCAAGCCGATCAAACGCGCGCGCTTGATCGCCTCGGCGAGGGCGCGCTGGTTCTGACCCGAGAAGCCCGTGCGCTTGCGCGACTGGATGCGGCCGTTGGCCGACACGAACTTCGCCAGGTACGGGACGTTCTTGTAGTCGAGAGGTTCTTCGGGCAGCACCAGGCGGCGCCGCGCCCCGAACCGACTGAACTTGCCGCGGCGGCCGCCATCGCGCCCGCCACCATCACGGCTGCCGCCGTATCCACCACCGTTGCTGGTCATGCTCATGGCTCATCCCTCCGTGGTCGAGGTCTCGGGAGACGATGCAACGCCCATTGGCTCCTCCGGCGGTGCCGGCGGCGGCGGCGGCGGCGCGTCGTCGGCCGGGATCGCGTTCACGTCGAACGCTGCTTCCGGCTCGTAGGCGGTCTGCGGCACTTCCGCGCAGTCGACCAGCAGGAAGCGCATCACCGCTTCGTTGAACTGCAGGTCGCGGCGGATGGCAGCGACGCCCTGCGTGTCCACGGCGAAGTAGACGAGCAGGAACGTGCCGCGGTGCTGGCCACGCATCGCGTAGGCGAGGCGGCGCTCGTCCCACCGGCGGCTGCTGAGAATCTTGGCCCCGTGTTTCGTGAACAGGCCGGTGACCGCATCCTTCAGCGGCTGCCAGCCCTTGCGTACCTCTCGGTTGTCGAGGAGGCACATGCATTCGTACGTGCGCGTGCGTTGCAACTTCATGCTCCCGGGCGATTGCCCGAATCCGGACTGTTGTAGGTTCCCATCAGGGTTTGCAGATCCGCACCATCGAGCCATTCCTGCAAGCAGTCGGCAGCGCGGATCAGGACACGACCGAGAACCTCTCGTTCCTCCGGGAGGAATGGCGCGAGGACGTAGTCCGGCCAGCGTTCCGCGGCGAGCGGAACGGCAGTGGCCGCACGAGGTCCGACGGACTTGCCGCTGCCGGGCGACTTCGTGTCGCCGGCCGCGACCGGTCCGATACCGAGACGGAGACGGGGATAGCCGTCCGTGCCCAGAGCGTTCTGGATGGACGTGAGGCCATTGTGGCCTCCTGCACTCCCCGACGGCCGGATGCGCATCCGGCCCAGCGGTAGGTTCAGGTCATCGACGATCACAAAGAGCGAGTCCGGCGAGCGCCCCGCGGCCCGCAGCAGCGGACCCGCGACGTCGCCGGACAGATTCACATAGGTCTGCGGCTTCACCAGCAGGAACGAACGTCCCTTCCGGCGACCCTCGCAGACCTGCGCCTTCACCTTGCCGCCGAACCGCTTCGAACCATCGTCCGAATGCCGTTCGAGCCGGGTGAACGCGAGCCCCACGCGAGCGGCGAACTGGTCGAGCACCAGGAACCCGACGTTGTGTCGAGTCGCCTCGTATTCGGGCCCGGGGTTGCCGATGCCCAACGCGATGCGGTGCCAGCCCATGGCTGCCCGTGAGGGGCGAGCAGGCTAGGGCGCGCCCGGGTTCCGGGCAAGCCCGCGCCTGCCCGAGCGTCACTTCTTGTCCTTGCCACCAGCCGGCTTGTCGCCAGCCTTGGCACCCGCGGCCGGGGCCGCACCGGCAGCCGGAGCTGCACCGCCGGCCGGAGCCGCCGCCTTGTCGCCGGCAGGAGCCGCCGCACCCTCGGCCGCCGCGGCCGGAGCCGGAGCGACTTCCTGGACGACGATCTTCGCCACGTGGCAGACCGCCGTGTCCGCCGGCGTGACCAGGGTCACACCCGCGGGCAGCGCGAGCTGGCCGGCCTGCACGTAGTCGTCGATCTCGAGCTTGCTGACGTCGTGCGGCAGCGCGTCCGGGATCGCGGTCGGCAGGCAGCGCACCTTGACCTTGATGTGGTCCTTGATGAGCGTGCCGCCCTTGGCGAGACCAGCCGGGTGACCGCCCAATGCGACCTCGACCTCGGCCTCGATCGGCTTGTTCAGATCGATGCGCTTGAAGTCGGCGTGCAGCGGACGGTCGGTGGTCGCGTGCCAGGCGATCTCCTGCAGGAACGCCGCCTGGCTGTTCCCGCCGATGTCGAGCTGGAACACGCGGTGGTGCGCCTTCACGTGCTGCTCGAGCTCCCATTCGGAGATCGAGATCGACAGCGCTTCCTGGCCTTCGCCGTAGACGACGGCGGGCATCCAGCCCTGCGCGCGGAGAGCCTGGGTGCGGTTGCGACCGAGCGCCGTGCGGCGTTCGGCTTTCATGCGAGCGACTTGCATTGGACTACCTCTGGGGAATCGAAGTTCGGGTCGGGAGGGCGAACGGTCAGCGCTCGCTCTCGAAAAGCTTGGAGACGCTCTCGCTGCGATGGATGCGATCGATCGCACGCGCGAGCAACTGCGCCATCGAGCAGACCTCGAGGCGCTGGATCTTCTTGTCGTGCACCGGCACGGTGTCGGCGAACAGGATCTTCTCGACGTCGGCGCCGTTCAGGCGCTCGACCGCGTTGCCGCACAGCACCGCGTGGGTCGCGACGATGAACACCTTGCGCGCGCCCTTCTCCTTGACGATGCGTGCGGCGTCGACGATCGAGCCGCCCGTCGAGACCATGTCGTCGACGAGCACGACGTCGCGGTTCTTGACGTCGCCGATCACGTGTTCGATCACCGTCTGCTCGCCGCTGATGCGGCGCTTGTCGATGATCGCGAGGTCGCAGCCGAGGTCCTTGGCGTAGGCGCGCGCGAGCTTGGTGCCGCCGATGTCCGGCGACACGATCATCACGTCCTTGGTGTCGAGCTGACGGACGCGCTCGATCATCACCGGCCGCGCGTAGAGGTGGTCGACCGGGATGTCGAAGAAGCCCTGGATCTGTGCGGCGTGCAGGTCGACGGCGACGACGCGGTCGTAGCCCGCGGTCACCAGCAGGTTGGCGACGAGCTTGGCGTTGATCGGCACGCGCCCCTCGTCCTTCCGGTCCTTGCGCGCGTAGCCGAAGTACGGGATCACCGCGGTGATGCGGTCGGCGGACGCGCGGCGCAGGCAGTCGGCGAACGACAGCAGCTCGAACAGGTTCTCGTGCACGTTCGGGCACGTCGGCTGCACGACGAACACGTCGGCGCCGCGCACGTCGACCTCGATCTTGAGGTTGAGTTCGCCGTCCGGGAAACGCGCCAACGACGCCGCACCGAGCGGCACGCCCATGAAGGCGCAGATGTCCTGCGCCAACTTGGGGTGGGCCGTACCGGTGAACACCCGCAACCGTTCGCCGCGCATCCTCATGCCTTCTCCTTGTTGGCCGGCAGTTCGCGCGTCTTGAGCTTCCGGGCCGGCACGCCGACCCACACCTCGTTCGCCGGCACCTTGGTGCCGCGCGCAACCACCGCACCCGCGCCGGTCAGCGCCCCGTCGCCGATCTCGCTCGGCGCCACGACCACGGTGCCGCTGCCGAGGAACGCCCGCGCGCCGATCAGGGTCTGGTGCTTGTGCACGCCGTCGTAGTTGGCGGTGATCGTGCCAGCCCCGATGTTCGCCTTGCTGCCGATCGTCGCGTCGCCGAGGTAGGTCAGGTGCTTGGCCTTCGCGCCCGCCCCCACGTGCGTCTTCTTCGCCTCGACGAAGTTGCCGATCTCGGCACCGTCCTCGAGCACGGTGCCCGCGCGCAGGTGAGCGAACGGACCGACCTCGCAGTGCCGGCCGACGCGGCAACCCGCGCCGATCACGGTCGCCGGCAGGATCCTGGTGTCGGCGCCGATCTGCACGTCGTGGTCGATCCACGTCGTCGTCGGATCGACGATCAGCACGCCGGCGGCCAGGTGCTGCAGCAGGATGCGTTCCTGCATGCGCGAACGCGCGATCGCGAGATCGGCGAGGGTGTTGACGCCGGTGATCTCGCCCGCGTCGCCGGCCTCGAGCGTGGGCACGTCGGCGCCCTTGCCGACGAACGCACCCACCGCGTCGGTCAGGTACAGCTCCCCCTGGGCGTTGTTCGGGCGCAGCCCCTGCAGGGCCGGCCGCAGCGCTTCGCTGTCGAAGCAGTAGAAGCCCGCGTTGATCTCGTCGATCGCGAGCTCCTGCTCGCTGCAGTCCTTGTGCTCGCGAATGCCGGTGAAGCGCCCCTCGTCGTCGCGCAGGATGCGGCCGAGCCCGGACGGATCGTCGGGATACGCGGTCAGCACGCTGCACGGCGCCGCGCCGCGCAGCTCGCGCAGCGACTGCAGGGTGGTCGCCGTGATCAGCGGGCAATCGCCGTAGGTCACGAGCACGTCACCGCGGAAGTCCCCCAGCGTCTGCATCGCCACCTGCACCGCGTGGCCGGTGCCCTTGGGCGCCCCCTGGTCGACGAACTCGAGCCGCGAGAACATGCCCCCGCACGACTCCTGCAGCGACTTCTGCACCTTGTCCTTCTGGTGGTGCAGCACCACCACGACCCGCTCGGGCTGCAACGACGCCACCGCGGCCAGCGCCGACGCCGCGAGCGTGCGCCCGCACAGCGGCAGCAAGACCTTGGGCAAGCTCACGTTGGTGCGCTTGCCAAGGCCAGCGGCGAGGCAGATCACGGCCAGCGGGCGCGGCATCGGGACGGACGGGGGGCGGGGAGGGGGAAAGGGGGCGAGGATTGTGCGGACCTCCTCCACGAGGGTCAAGGCCGGCGTGGACCCGCAGTCGCGGGGTTCGACGGAGCATTCGCCCACGCCACGACGACCCGAACCGCAGAGCCGGCGCGGGAGGCGCGAGATCAGGTCCTAGAACCGCAGGGCCGCGCCGAAGGCGCGGGCCCAGGTCCTGGTCCGGTTTGCTGCGCGGGGCGCTCCGCGCCCCACGCAGCGACCCGGACTAGAACTGCCGCACTTCGCAGTTGGTGCGGAACCAGCCGGTGACGCCATCGAAGCCCACGGCCTGGAACTTCATCTGGTAGCCGGTCAGCAGCCCGGCCGGCACCGTGTAGAGCCAGGTCTTGTTCGGCGTGCCGGTGCTGCCCGAGCCCGACAGCGAGAGGCCACCGAACAGGCCGACACCGTCCTCGACCACGACCGTCATCGCGTAGCCGGGATCGGTGCAGATCGGGCCGAGGAACGTCGACAGGGTCGGCGAACCCGGGAACGACATCAGCAGCACGTAGGGCACGTTCGCGGGCACTGCCGTCGTGGTGTTGGTGATCGCCACGACCGCCAGGTTGCTCACCGCCGTCACCGTGAGCTTGCGCGCGAACAACGCGAACGTGCCGTTGGTCTGCGAGCCGGGCGTCGACGCCGTCACCGTGATCGCACCGCCGGTCGCCGTCGCCGTCACCGTGGTCTGCGCATAGCCGTTGGCATCCGCGATCACGGGGTTGGTCGTCGACAACGTCGCACCGCCGACCACCGCGAAGTTCACCGTGCCGCCCGGCAACGGGTTGCTGTTGGTGTCGAGCACGCGCGCGACAACGGGCGTCGCGAACACTTCGCTGATCGGGCCAACCTGGCCGCCACCGCTGATCGCGACGACGCTGTTGGTCGGGCCGAGCGGACGGATGCGCTTGAGGGTGCCGCCGGTCGACGGGTAGGTGCCCGCATGGTGGCTGACCCAGATGCCGCCATCCGGTCCCTGCCGGAAGCTCACGGCACCGACCCAGTTGTTGGACCAGTTCGTGGCGTTCGGTTGGCCCGGCACCGACGGGGCCGCGCTCCAGACGCCGCCGCTGTTGACCAGGCGCCGCACTTCGCCCGCGAAGTAGTCGAGGTAGAACGCGTTGCCTTCGTAGGAAGCGCCGAAGTTGTACACGCCGCCGGTCTGGTTGCGGTAACGCGGACCACCCATCACCGACCGCCAGCTCGTGCCGGATTGCAACACGGCGGCGATCGGCGCAACGACGGCCGGCATCGAACCGGAGCACGTCTGGTAGCTGTTGTTGCCCTCGCGCCACGGCCAGCCGAAGTTGACGAGCGGCAGCGGACCGACCGAGGGATAGACGTACTCGCTGTACTCCTCGACCGCGTTCTGTCCGACGTCGCCGATGTAGATGCTGCCGGTCGTCTGATCGATCTCCATGCGCACGGGATTGCGCAGGCCGTACGCGAGGACCAGCTGGCTGAAGTCGGCGTTGGCACTCAAGGGGTTGGTGCCCGGATCGAGCGACGAGTACGTCGGCGCCACGGTGCTGCCGCCGGCCGGCAGCGTGCTGACGTCCATCCGCAGGATGCAGCCCAACTGCGAGGTCAGGACCTGCGCCTGGCACTGGACCGCGTCATCGCCAATGCTCAGGTAGAGCATGCCGTCGGGGCCGAAGCGCGGGGAGCCGCCGTTGTGGTTGAAGTTGTTGTCCGGCACCACACCGAGGATTACGCGGCGGCTGCCCGACGCGAACGACACCAGCGTGCTGCTCGGGTTCGCCAGGTCGCCCGTGCAGGTGAACCGGTCGAGGTGCATGAACGCGTCGACCGAGCTCGAGTACCAGACGTAGATGTAGCCGTTGGTCGCGAAGTTCGGATCCGAGGCGATGCCGAGCAGGCCTCGCTCGGAGCCGGTCTCGACGTTCGGAACCGTGCCGACCGTGGCAGGCGTGCCACCGGCCCAGATCTGCACGAGGCCGCCGCGGTTGGCGAGAAGCACGCGGCCGTCGGCCAGGAAGCAGAAATCGTGCACGGCCTGCAGGCCGCTGCTGATCACGGTGTCGACGACGAATCCGGTCGGAACGGTCTGAGCCACGGCGGCGCCACTGGCAACCAACGCCGCGAGAAGGGAGACGGAACGCAACATGCGATGGACCTCGGAGAGACGTTCGCGGCGCGCGCGAACGGGCCTGGCAGGGCGCCGAAGTCTACCGAACGCCAGCGCCGACGCAGCAGCCAGTTCGCCCCTGGGACGACGGCACATCCCGCCGGGCGAAAACGAGCGGGTCAAGGCGCTTGCCGCAAAACGCCGATCCGAGCCGCCGGCGCCATGGGACACATCGTGCTCGGCGAACCGCGGCTCGACCGCTTCCACCTGCACGACCGGCTGCGGCGCGCCCTGCGGGACCGCGGCCACCGCGTCGTGGTCGCCTGCTCGACGCCCGCGCTGCGCACGTTCTGGCGGCACCAGGAGGGCGCGGAGGAAGTGCTCGGCGAACGCGCGCTGCCACACTTCTTCGCGGCAGCTCGGCCCGATCTGCTGCTGCTGCACCAGGACCGCACCAAAGCGAGCGAGGCGCTCGCTGCCGCCGCCGCGGGTGCCGGCACGCGAGTGCTGTGGAGCGGGGAAGGGCTGCTGCCGCACACGCTGCAACTCGACGAGGCCGGCACCGACGACCACGCCAGCTGGACGAGCCGCACCGCCCCGCAGTTCGAGGTGGTGCCCGTCGACGAGAACCTGCTGCAAACGAGCCTCGCGCATGCGCTCGCCGACGCCGATCCGGTGGCACTGCCGCGCGCACAGGTTCGGCCCCCACCTTGGGCGGAGCGGCTCGGCGACGCACTCGGCGCGTGGCGCAGCGGACCGGGCGCGATGCGCCGTGCGTTCACCGGGTGGCGGCAGGCTCTGCCGGGCCGCAGGAGCGACGCCCGACCCGTACGTCTGCCGGCACCGCCGTTCGTGGCGCTGCTGCTGCAACGCGACGACGATCCACGCCTCGCGGCCGCGAGCGAGCGGATCTCGGCCACGGCGCTGGTGCGAGCAACGGCGGCCGCGGTCGACCATGCGCTCCCGGGCACCAGCCTCGTCGTCGTGCTGCCCGCCGGCGCGAGCCCGCGCACGACGTTCGCCGGCCATCCCGCGGTGCCGGCGAGTGCTGGCCCGACCGCGGCAGCTACAGCAGCCGTGACGGTGACGGTCAACCACCCCCACGCGTGCGTGGCCCTGCTGGCCGGCACGCCCGTGGTCGCCACCGGCCGTTCGGCTTGGAGCCTGCCCGGGGTCGTGACGATGGCAACGCCGCCGACGCTGGCCCGCGGCCTCGCGCAGGCACTCGCGACGGGCCCGGATCCCCGGCTGCGGCACTTCCTGACCTGGCTGCTGCGGCACGGGCACGTTTGGTGTTCGCCGAGCATGCCCGACCACAACGGCATCACCGGCCTCGTGCAGGCGGTCGAGGCGCGCATGCTCCCCGCTGGCAAGGCCGGACTGCGGTATCGCAGTGGGCCGGCATGGCCGCTCATGCCCTGAGGCCGATCCGCACTCCACTCGGCGGCGCGCAACGGTCGATGACGCGGCGGTGACGCACACGATCGGACGCACGCTGCTGGCCCTGGGTGCTGGCATCGTGGTGCAGCGCGGCTGCCAGCTGGTGGCATTCGCGCTGGCCGGTCACGCGCTCGGGGTCTCGGGGCTCGGCGTGTTCGCGCAGGGCCTGGCGATGGCGGCCGTGATGACGGTGATCGCCGGTGCTGGCGTCAACAACCTCACCGCGCGCGCGCTCGCCGCCGAGCCCGGTGCCGCGCGCGGGCTGATCGCCGCCGCCGTGCGACGCCGCATGAACCTCGGCGTCGTGCTCGCGGGGTTGGTGATGCTGGTCACCGGCCTGTCGAGCGAACAGCCGCTGTTCTGGTGGCTGTGCGCGATGCACGTGCTGCCGGCAGCATTCGACGTGAAGCAGCTCGCCGACTCCGTCGGGCGGACCCGGCAGGAAGTGGCGCTCGAGACCGGCGCTTCGGTGCTGAACCTGTTCGCCGTGGCGATCGTCACGAGCCTCGGCGCCGCCAGCCTCGAATGGCTGGCCGGAATCTCGCTCGCCACACGCCTGGTGCACGCGGCCGGCGCCGCCATGGCCATGCGCCGGCTGCCCGGCAGCGACGAGGCCCCGACCGCGCCGGTGTGGCGGCTGCGGCCCGCGCTGGGCCAGATGGCGCACGAGGCCATGGCCATGGGCGACGTGTGGATCGTCGCTGCCCTGATCGGCGACGAAGCGGCCGGCTACTACGCCCTCGGATCGCGCTTCGCGGCGGCGGCCCTGCTGCCATCGATGCAACTCGCACGCCTGCTGCTGCCGCACGTGCTGCACGCCGGCGCCGACGGCAACGCGCCGCACACGCTGGCCACGGCGCTACGCGCCACCGCGTTCGCGACCCTGCCGATGCTCGCGGGCGCCATCGTGACGGCGCGCACGCTGTGCTGCATCTGCGGCGACCAGTTCGCCGCGGCGGCGCCAACGCTCTGCCTGCTGCTGCTGGCGGGCACCCTGCAACACATCGGCTGGCAGTGCAGCAACACGCTGCTCGCGCGCGGTTCCGATATCGCGTTCGCCCGGCTGTTCGGCTGGCCGGCACTGCTGCACGCGTTGCTGCTGGTGCTGTTCCCGACCATGGTCCCAGCGCGCGAAGCAGCCGGTGCGCTGCTCGCAGCGATCGCCGCGGTGCTCGCCCACGCGACGTACGCCGTGGTCGGCCTCGTCCTGCTGCGCCCACTCTGGCTGAATCGGCCCGGCCTGCTGCGCCGGCCGCTGCTGCTGGCGATCGGCACCGGCACCACCGCCGCATTGCCACTCACGTTCGGCGACGGCTGGCTGCTGCTGCCGGCACAACTGCTCACCGGCGCGTGCGGGTTCGTCATCGGACTGTGGCACCTCGAGCTTCGCGGCCGCTGGCGCACCATCGGCGACGGACTCGCCGCGGCGAGCGGCCTGCGCATCTGAACGCCGCCTCCGCCTCAACCACGGGCGCGGATCCGCCGATAGGAAGGGCGATGGCGTCCAAGCTGCGCAGCCTCGCTACTCGCGCCCGGCTGTTGCTGCGCGGGCTGCGTCATGCCCGGCTGCGGCCGCCGACCGCCGCCTCCCGCCTTCCCGAGGAGGCCCCGTGCCCCCCGCCGTTGCCGGTGTGAACACGCCGATGCCGTCTGCCGTCGGTACGCGCACGCCGCCAGCATGCGTCGCGGTCGTCGTCCACTACGTCGACGCCGCGAGCACCGTACGCTGCGTGCGTTCCCTGCACGCGCAGCCCGAACGGCCGCACGTGGTCGTGGTCGACAATGCCTCGCCCGACGGCTCCGGCCGCGAGGTGCGTGCGGCGTTCGCCGGCGACGACGCGGTCACCGTGTTGACCTCAGCGCACAACGGCGGCTTCGGTGCGGGCTGCAACCTCGGCATCGCCCATGCCCTGCAGCGCTGGCCGGCGCTCGGTCACGTGCTGCTGCTCAACCCCGACGCCGAACTGGCGCCGCAGGCGCTCGGCGAACTGCTCGCGACGGCGGGCGCCCATCCGCGTGCTGGCATCGTCGGCTGCCGCATCGACGACGGCCGCGGCCAGACATGGTTCGGCAGCGGCCGCATCCCGCGCTGGACGCTCGCCGGATTCCACACGCCCGCGCCGTCCTCGGCGGAGCACCGCGCGGACTTCATCACCGGCGCCTGCATGCTGCTCGCCGGCGACCTGCTGCGCGGCGGGCTGCGGTTCGACGAGCGCTACTTCCTCTACTGCGAGGACGCCGACCTCTGCGAAGCCGTGCGCGCAAGCGGGCGCGAACTGTGGATCACGCACCGGGCACGCGCCATCCACCACGCCGGCGGCAGCCAGCCCGGCAAGACCGTGCTCGGCGAGTTGACGGCATCGCGGCTCTACTGGCTCACGCGCGCGAAGGCGATCTTCGCGTCGCGGCGGCTCGGCATCGCGCAGCGATGCGTGTTCTGGCTCGTTGCGATGTTCGGCAAGCCGCTGCTGGGCGTGCTCCGCTCGCGTTCGGTGGCGTTCCTGTCCCCGTACTGGCGCGGCTTGCGCGACGGCGCGCTCGCCGTGCGCCACTCGCGGTAGCCCATGCACCGCAACAGCGAGCTGCTGTCGCGCGCCACGCGATCGAACTGGTCGCACGCCCGGCCAACGACCACGCCCCGGGTCGGCTCTACAAGCTGGCGCGCGCGGTCGGATGGCCGCTCGCGCGCAGCATCGATGCGATCACGATCGGCCGTCGGCCCGCTTGACGATCCGTCGGCTGGCGGCGGTCAGCCCTGGGCCATGTGCATCGCGCCCTTCAGCACGCTCTTCGCGACGGCCTTGGTGCGCGGCTTGCGCTGACCGAGCAGTTCGCGCGTGAGCAGCGCTTCGAGGTCCCGATCGCGTTGACGCGAAGCAGCCACCAGGCCGACTTCGAGTTCCTTCGCGGCCGTCGGGTTGGGGCACGTCATGCGCTGGGCCTGGGCGCTGGCGTCGAAGAAGCGGGCGTTGGGCTGCACCGCGGCGAGGCGGACGCCGTCATGGGTCGTCACGATCGCGCCCTCGGGCACTTCGAGCCAGCTGCCGCGGGCAACCACGCTGTCGCGCTGCGCCCAGCGATCGCGAACGGCGGGATCGATCGGCCGCTCGTCGTCGAGCAGGTAGGTCGGCGTGACGTCGTAGTGCTGGCACAGGGCCAGCAGCATTTCCAACGTCGGCAGCGAACGGCCTTGTTCGAGGTGGGACATCGTCGCCGGTCGGACCCCGAGGGTCCGGGCGGTCACGCCCTGGGCTTCACGCTTGAGACGGGTACGGAGGTAGAACAACTTGAGGTGCAGACGCCGCATGGGATAGTGAGGTTCGAGGGAGACCGGCGATGCCAGGTACTGCCGAGCGCCAGAGCGTTGGCGATCTGCGAAAGACTAGCATCGGAAGGCCGAATGCCGGTTTCGTGGCAACTCTGCGGTCTCCGGATGATTCGGGACGTGGGCGGGGGACCCGTGGCATTGGACGAGAGGGCGCGCCATTCTGTTCGCTGGTTCTGGCGTCCGCCGAACCGAACCGGAACTGCGCATGCCCCCTAGCCCACTGCGGCCCGAAGTAACCTTGGCACCGGGGGGCCGTGGCAGCGATGTTGCCGATGCCGCGCAATTTGGTGTCCGCCTCGCGCAGGAAATCGACTCGAGGGCGTGGCAGTTGGTCCGGGTCGGCGGGCGGCTCGACCTGCGGGCGCCGGGCGACAACCACGCGCTGCACCTCGACCTGCGGCAGGGGCCGCTCGCCCGCCGCCTGCGTAGCGCCCGGGTCGACGAACCGCTGCCGCGCGCCTGCGGGCTGCACCGTCGTACCGATGCGCCAACCGTTCTCGACGCGACCGCCGGACTGTGCCGCGATGCCATGGTACTGGCCCATCTGGGATGTCGGGTCACGGCCCTCGAACGGGTTCCCGCCCTGGCCTTGCTCGCCCACGAGGCGATCGCGGCGAGTTGGCTGGCCGAACGGCTGCGCGTCGTCTGCGCCGACGCCCTGACCTGGTTCGCCGGATCGCCGAAGGAGTCGCACGACATCGTCTGCCTCGACCCCATGTTCGAAGCGCCCGGCAAGGCGCAGGTGAAGAGGGACATGCAGATCTGCCGGCAACTCGCTGGCCCACCGGACGACGGCGGCGAACTGCTCGCCGCGGCACGGCGGCACGCGCGCGAGCGCGTCGTCGTCAAGCGCGCCGTCGACGGCGCACCGCTGCATCCCGACGTGTCGTTCTCGGTCAGCGGCGAACGCGTGCGCTTCGACGTCTACTTGACGGCGCCGCGGTAGCCCAGCGCGGTGAACGCGCCCTGCGTGCACCGATGCGCGACGGGCCGCGGCACCAGAGCAGCGACGGCCGCCACCTCGTGCTCGCGCATGCCGCTGAGCACCAGGGCGTGCGTTCCTCGCCATGCGGCCAACATCGCCGGCATCGCGGCGCGCAGTTCGTCGCCGGTCATGTTGGCGACCAAGCCGGCCACTGCGGGCATCGTCTCGGCCCCGCCAAGGTGCACGTCGGCGCCGGGCAACAGCTCGCGCGCCGCCGCGACGCAGGCCGCGTCGATGTCGCAGGCAACGACCACGCGACAGCCGCGCACCGCCGCGTAGAGGGCGAGGATGCCCGAGCCGGTGCCGACGTCGCCGAAGCTCGGCGGCGCATCCCACATCGTGTGCAGGCAGCGCAGGGCGGCCTGCGTGCTCGCGTGTTCGCCGCTGCCGAAGGCACCCCCGCGCGGCACCACGAGCTCGATGCCGGTGAACGTCGCGGGCCTCGCCACCCAGGGCGGCCGCACGAGCAGGTCGGGCGCGACGGGGATCGCCGCATCGTGCTCGAGTCCCGTGATCGGCGCGGCAGAACGATCGATCGCCACTTCGCGCCCGTGCACCGCCGGGAACGGCATGGGCGGCAGTTCGGCAGCGAGCCACACCACCAACACGTCGTCTGCCTCGTGCACGCCGAGCACGTCCGCGTGGACGTGCAGCCAGTCGAGCGCATCGGCGGCGTCGACGCCGCGCAGTTCGTAACAGCGGCCGCCGTTCATCGGCCGGCGAGCTGCAGCGCGCGCTCGACGATCGCGTCGGGCTCGACCATGCGGCCGATGGCGTCGTAGCCCTCGGCCAGGTGCCCGACGACCGGCCCGAGGAAGTGCACGCCCCGCGCGCGCAGCGCTTCGACGTTGCGCTGCACGACCACCGACTGCCACATCGCGTCGTTCATCGCCGGGCAGACGAGCAGCGGGCAGCGGCACGTCAGCGCGAGCAGCGTCACCGGATCGTCCGCGGCGCCGGCGGCGAGCTTCGCGAGCAGGTCGGCGGTCGCCGGCGCGATCACGAACACCTGCGCTGCGCGCGCGGCGTCGATGTGCGGCACGCGGCCATCGGCATCGACCTGGGTCGACGACAGGATCGGCTGCCGGCCCGTGAGCCCAGCGAACGTGAGCGGGCCGACGAACTCGGCGGCGTGCCGGGTCATCGCGACGCGCACGCGAACGCCGCGCTGCACGAGCCGGCTGGCCACGAACGCGAGCTTGTAGGCGGCGATGCCACCGCCGACGCCGAGCAGGACTTCGGTCACGGCCACAGCAGCCTCCGCACCGCGTCGATTGTGCGGTCGAGGTCGACGTTCTCGAGGATGACGTCGTAGATCGGGGTGCCGCCGACCGAGTCGCGCGCCGCCGCCAGTTCGTCCGCGGCGATGCGCACGCGCTGCTCGATCTCGGCCGCGTCGTTGCTGCCGCGCTTCTGCAGGCGATGCCGCAACTCGTCGATGCTCGGCGGAGCGATGAACAGGTAGAGGCCCGGGACGCCGCGTTCGCGCAGTTGGCGCGTCCCCTTGACCTCGATCTCGACCAGGAACGTGCGCCCACGCGCGAGCGCCTGGTCCATCGGCCACCGCGGCGTGCCGTAGAGGTTGCCGGCGTAGGTCGCCCACTCGAGGAACTGGTTCTCGGCGATGCGGCGCTGGAAGTCGTCGCGCGACAGGAAGTGGTAGTCGACGCCGTCGCGCTCGCCGAGCCGCGGCGCCCGCGTCGTCGCGCTGACCGAGAACTCGACCTCGGGATGCAGCTTGAGCGCGCGGCAGACGGAGGTCTTGCCGGCTCCCGACGGGCCCGAGATCACGACGAGCTGGCCGCGCGCGGTCATGCGAGGTTCGCGGCCTGTTCCTTCATCCGTTCGATGCAGGTCTTCATCGCGACGACGGTGTGCGCGATGACGACGTCCGGCGACTTCGATCCCGCGGTGTTGGTCTCGCGCAGCAGCTCCTGCAGCAGGAACTCGAGGCGCTTGCCGACCTCGCCCGGGCGCATCAGCGTGGCCCGCAGCTCGGCGGCATGCGCCCGCAGCCGTTGCAGCTCTTCGGCGATGTCGACGCGATCGGCGAAGGCCGCGACCTCGCGCACGAACTCGAACGCCGGCGGCGGCGACGGCAGCCAGGCCTTGGCGAGTTCCTGCACGCGTTGCTGCAGGCGGCGTTCGTGGTCGGCGACGAGCTGTGGCGAACGTTCGGCCAAGCGCGCGATCGCGGCCTCGACCTCGCCGAGGTGCTGCGCGATGGCGCGAGCCGTGCCCGCGCCCTCGGCGGCGCGATGCGCCAGCAAGGCGTCGAGCGCCTGCGCGAGCAGCGCCTGCAACCGGGCCGGCAGCGGGCGCGACGTCATCGGCTCCGGCCGGCCGGTGGCGGCGGCGGCGCGCAGCACGTCGGCCAACGTCGGCGGGGCGTGCCCCAGTTCGTCCGCGAGCGCGACGAGTTCGGCATCGACCGCGCGCAGCAGGCCGCGGTCGGGCAGTCCGGGGTCTCCCTTCGTGCGCTCGACGACGACCATCGCCGAGCCGCGCGTCAGCGCCGCGCGCACCTGGTCCTCCACGGCGGCCTCGAACGCCGCCATCGCCGCCGGCAGCCGCAGCTTGACCGCGAAACCGCGGCCGTTCGTGGTGCGCACCTCGATCCGCACGTCCCCGACCTCGCACGTCCCGGCCGCGAAGCCGACGCCGGTCATGCTGTGGGCGTGCACGGACATGGCAGCGAACGCGGCCGTCAGACGGTCCAGGTCGCGCTGATCAGGATCGCCGAGCCGCAGAAGATCGCGGCGAGCAGGAACGTGAAGCGGTTGATGCCGCCGGTCTTGACGCCGAACGTCTCAGCGCCGGTGCCGCCGAAGGCCTCGGCCAGGCCGCCACCCTTCGATTCCTGCAGGAGGACGACGATGGTCATGAGCACGGCCGACGCGAAGAACAGAATCCAACCCAGGTAGTGCAGGACGATCATGCGTGGAACCCGCACGCGGCGGGCAACGGTGAATGCGGATACAGTGGAAGCCGAAGGGAGAATTGCGGCCGCGCGGCCGCCGAGGGCAATCTGCGAGCGTGGATCCTGGTCGGTTTCACGGCTCTCAGCGGTCGAACTCGACGATCGGCAGGAAGGTCTCGGCCTGCAGGCTGGCGCCGCCGACGAGCAGACCGTCGACGTTCTCGATCGCCATCAGCTCCTTGGCGTTGTCGGGCTTGACGCTGCCGCCGTAGAGGATGCGGATCAGGCTCGCGGCATCCTCGCCGAGGCGCTGCACCAGCCACTTGCGGATCGCCTTGTGGGCGAGCGCCACCTGCTCGCCGGTCGCGGTCTCGCCGGTGCCGATCGCCCAGACCGGTTCGTAGGCGATCGTCATGCGGTGGGCATCTTCGGCGCGCACCTTCTCGAAGCCGCTCTCGAGCTGGCGCTTCAGCACGCGGTCGGTCTTGCTGCCCTTGCGCTCGTCGAGCGTCTCGCCGATGCAGTAGATCGGCAGCAGGTCGGCGTCGAGCGCGGCGCGCAGCTTGCGGCCCATCCACTCGTCGGGCTCGTTGAAGACATGGCGGCGCTCGCTGTGGCCGACCAGCACGCGGTCGGCGCCGACCTCGCGCAGCATGCGCGGCGCCAGTTCGCCGGTGAACGCGCCGTTCTGCTCGAACCAGAGGTTCTGCCCGCCGACGCCGAGCGGCGAACCCTGAGCCACGGCGGTGACGTCGGCGAGGTAGATCGCCGGCACGAAGAACGCGACCTCGCGGTCGCCGCCGTCGCCGAGCCGCCCCTTGATCGTCTTGATCAGGTCGAGCGAGCGCGCCCGGTCCAGGTTCATCTTCCAGTTGCCGGCGATGTACGGCTTGCGGGAGCGGTGCGTCACGGCGCGATCACCTCGTCGTCGAAACTGCCATGGGCAAGACCGGCTCGCCGACCGCGGCGGTCGTCGAGCGTGTCGGCGACACCACGCGGCCACCGTCGGCCGCACAGGGGCGCGAGCCGCCGCAGGTCCTGCATGAGCTGCGCGAACTCGGCCGGGCGCAGCGCCTGCTTGCCGTCGCACAACGCCTGCTCCGGTGCGGCGTGCACCTCGATCAGCAGGCCATCGGCGCCGGCGGCCAATGCCGCCTTCGCCATCGCCGGCACCAGGGTCGCGTCGCCCGTGCCATGGCTCGGGTCGACGACGATCGGCAGCCCCGTGCGCTGGCGCAGCACCGGCACGGCGGCGAGGTCGAGCACGTAGCGCGTCGTCGGATCGAAGCCGCGCACGCCACGTTCGCACAACGCCACCTGGTCGTTGCCTTCCTGGAGGATGTAGTCGGCGGCGAGCAGCAACTCGTCGAGCGTCGCTGCCGCACCACGCTTGAGCAGCACGGGCTTGCGCTGCCGGCCGACCTCGCGCAGCAGCGCGAAGTTCTGCATGTTGCGGCTGCCGATCTGCAGCATCGCCGCGTGCGCCGCGACGCGCTCGACGTCGCGTGGATCGAGCACCTCGGTGACCACCGGCAGGCCGGTGCGCTGCGACGCTTCGGCCAGTAGTGCCAAGCCCGGTTCGCCGAGACCCTGGAACGACTTCGGCGAGGTGCGCGGCTTGAAGGCACCGCCGCGCAGCATGCACGCACCGGCCGCCGCAACCGCTTCTGCCGCAGCCAGCAACAGCTCACGGCTCTCCACCGCGCATGGCCCGGCCATGACGAGGAACGACTCGCCGCCGAGTTGGAGCCCAGGAGCTAGGGAAACGGTCTTGCGCACGCGGCCCGGTCGACCCGCAGGAAGGGCGGAGGACGATAGGGCAGCGCCCGAAGGCGGTCAAATGCCGAACCCCGGACCCACCACGGTGGCGCGGCGGCCGACGACGACGGTTCGATGACGTCGGTGTCAGAGCCCGGCCTGGAGGCCGAGCGTCGCGAACGCCGTCGACGAAGTCACCATGTAGCTCGAGCCGAGGAAGTCGCAGTACGACCCGTCGACGCGCTGCGTCTCGATCAGCTTGGTGCGCAGTTGCCCGCGGAACGGCTCGCGTTCGGCGACCGGCAGCAGCTCGATCGCGAGCCCGCAGTAGTAGTGGCCGAAGTAGAAGAAGTAGCCCGCGTTCAGGTAGTAGGCCTCGTGCGGGATCGGCCGCATGCGCGCGACCGCGAGGAAGCGGTGGTGTTCGAAGAACTGCCGAAGGCCGGTGCGAACCACGTCGTCGGTGATCGCCGGATCGCCGGCCTTGCGCAGCGCCCAATTGCCGACCTGGATGCGGCCGAGGCTGCCCTTGACGTCGTTGATGTGCTCGCCGCCCGACATGCGCGGCACCGGTGAAAGGTCGTACTCGTAAGCGCCGTTGGGCAACCGGCAGCGGCGCACGTACTCGAGGGCGCGATCGCGCGTCGTGGTGTCGGGCAGCCAGCCGATTTCGTTCGCGAGACCGAGTGCGGGCACGACCAGCGCGGTCGAGAAGCTCGTGCCCCACTTCGGCCGGCGCGTGAACGGCGGGTCGTCGTAGTAGCCAAAGCCCCCGAGCGGCTCCTGGTTCTTCGCCAGCCAACCCGCGAACTCCCGGCCGCGGTGCGCGACCGGCCCACGCCATTCGTCGGTCTGGAACCGCGCATCTTGCGCGATCGCCGTGGTCGACACCGCGCCGTAGAGCCAGCCCCACACCGCGTCGTTGTCCCAGGTCGACCCGCGCAGCGTCATCCGGCAGTTGCACAGCCAGCGCACCGCGCGATCGAGCGCAGCGCGGCGCTGCGGCGTCTCCGGCGCCCGCAGCAGCGCCATCGTCGCGAGACCGTGCGCGGCGACGCTCCACGCGTAGTGGGTCTCGACCGCGAACACCATCTCCATCGTCGTCTCGCACGACGTCGAGCCCCAGCTGCCGTCGTGGTTCTGCGTCGACACGAAGAAGTCGAGCGCCCGGTCGACGGCGGCGCGCGCCGCGGCCGGCGTGCCGAGGTCGGCGGCGGCTGGCGAAGGGGCCTGCGCGGTGACGACGCCGAGCAGTGCCGCGGCCGCGAGCCGGCGGCTCACGAACCCTCCTTGGCGAGCTTCTCCTGCAGCTCGGCGATCTCCTCGGCGAGATCGGCGGCGCGGTCCTTCGCCTTCTTGTCGGCGAGGGCGACCTCGAGCTTGTACTTGTTGGCCTCGGTCTCGGCCTTCATGCGTTCCAGCTCCGCGTCGGTGATGCGCTGGCGCAACTGCCGCTCGCGCTCCGGCAACTGCACGCTCTCGAAGTGCACGATCTCGCGCTTCTGGATCGCGAGGTAACGCTCCGCCATCTCGAGGTCGCGGCGACCGCGCTTCAGCACCAGTTCCTTCGTCTTCCGCGCGAACTCATCGGCCTGGTACATCGCCTCGAGCTCCCCGTACTCGTCCTTGCTGTGTTCGGCCCGGTAGGTCGCCTGATCGAGGCCCATCTTCTTCTCCTCGATCTCACGCGGCCGCAGCTCCTTCATGAACAGCTCGAGCTCGCTGCGCGCGTGCGCCAGGTCGGCAGCGGTCTTCGCCAGCGACGCCTCGATCGACGCCTGCCGGACGCCCCGGTCGAGCTGGGCGACTTGCTGCTCGACCGCGAACGCGTCCTGCTCGCGCAGCTTGCCGCGCAGCTCCTTCTGCATCGCCTTCTTCGCGTCGGCCTTCGCCTTCGCCTCGTCGGCCTTCGCCTTTCCCTCGTCGGGCTTCGCGGGCTCCCCGGGCTTCGTCGTCTCGGCGACCGGGGCAGCTGCCGGGTTGGCCATCGCCGACGGCGCGGTTCCCTGGCAGGCAAACGTGGCGAACGAGCAGAGCAGAACGAGGGGACGCAAGCACTTCATCCCACGAGGTATACCCATCGCCCCGCGCCACTTCGTCGACGCAGGCCGCGGATTCCGTTGGCCACCCGGCGCCGAAAAGCGCCTTCTGCCTCACCAATGCACACCCTCCGCCTCCTCACGCTCCCGGCCCTGCTGACTGCGGCGAACCTCCCGGCCCAGTGGGTCGCCGCCACCCCACCGACCACGGTCGGCAACCGCGCCGGCCACTGCATGGCCGGCGATCTGGCCGGCAACGCCCTGCTGTTCGGCGGCGCGGCGACCTTCTCCCCGCTCGCACAGACGTGGACCTACGACGGCGCAACCTGGACGCAACTCGCGCCGACGACCACGCCGACCGGGCGCACCATGGCCGACATGGTCTACGACATCAGCCGCAACGTGTACGTGCTCTACGGCGGCTGGACGACGGCGATCAGCGTCGGCACCGGCAGCAACCAGACGTGGGAGTGGAACGGCACGAACTGGAACCAGGCGTCGCCGGCATCCAACCCGGGCGGCCTGTGGAAGCACTCGATGGCCTACGACTCGGCGCGCAGCCGCGTCGTGCTCTACGGCGGGTCGACGAATGGCTTCCCGATCGCCAACGCAGCGACGTGGGAATACGACGGCACGAACTGGACGCAGGTGCCCGGCGCCACCCAGCCCGGGCCGCGCGAACGCGCCGCGATGTGCTACGACGTCGGCAACGCCGTCACCGTTCTGTTCAGCGGCATCGATCCGCAGGTCGGCGGCAACACCACCACCTGGCTGTTCAACGGCACGACGTGGAGCGCCGCACCCGTGGTCGGCGCCACTCCGGCCGCGCGCACCGGCGCCCGCATGGTCTACGACCTCGTCCGCGGCGTCTGCGTGCTGGTCGGCGGCATGAACCCGACCAACGGTGCGGCCTTCAACGACACCTGGGAATGGAATGGCGTGACGTGGAACCAGGTGCCCACCGCGGCGACTCCGGGCCGCGACTTCGGGCTGGCGTTCGACGCCGCTCGCCGCCTCGTCGTGCGCCACGGCGGCATCGTCGGCTCGACGGTCAACGGCGTCACCGACGAGTACGGGGCGCGGGTGAAGTCGTTCGGGATCGGTTGCGTCGGCTCGGTCGGCGCCCCGCTGCTCGCCGCCAGCGATGCGCCGCGCATCGGCCAGCCGTGGCCGCTGGTGCTCAGCAACTGCAACCCGACGCAGCCGGTCGCGGTGTTCGCGCTCGGACTGTCAGCGCTCGGCGCGCTGCCGCTCGACTTCCTCGGCATGACGGGGTGCATCGGCTACGCCACGCCGGACCTGATCATCTACGCCCCCGCCGTCGCCGGCGCTGCCGGCTGGAGCCTCCCGTTGCCGGCCAACATCGGGCTGATGGGGATCCCGCTGTTCGCGCAGGGCGTCTCGGTCGATCCGGGCTTCAACCCGGCGGGCGCGGTGTCGTCGAACGCGATCGAGGCGCTGGTCGGAAACTGACTCACTTCTTGGCGGGCTTGCCGGGCTTGTCGCCGGTGAGCCCGTAGCGCTCGCGCATGCTCGCCAACGACGCCGCGCCGAACTTCGCGTCGCGGTAGTCGAGGCCCGAGCCTTCGTTGACGTTCATGATCTCGACCGGGTCGTCGGTGACGTGCCCGAGTCCGGCGAGGTGGCCGACCTCGTGCGCGAGCGTCAACGCCATCGAGCCGGCGTAGCCGTTGATCAGCGCGCGGATCAGCTCGCTGCGTTTGTCCTTCTCGTAGTCGCTGCTGAACCTGTACGTGCCGTCGAGGTACTCGCGGTCGGCAGCGGTCAACGCGGGAGCGAGCGCGTGCGGCTGGAAGATCGTGCGGCGGATGAACGAGCTGTAGACGCGGCAGAAGGTGCCGAACGCCTGTCCGCCCGCATCGGCGTGGTCGCCGCCGAACAGCGCCGGCCACGTGCGCAGCTTCTTCTTCTCGCGTTCGGGGACCGACAGGTGCATCACGAACGCGATGCGCAGGCTCTGCCCCACGATGCCGGCCCCCGTCGTGGTGCGGCCGTACTTCGTCGAGGTGATGGCGAGCACGCGCGCCATGATCTCCTCCTTGACGAGGTGGTCGACGAGCGGATCGGCCCCGGCGGTCGACAGCCCGAGCAGCTGCAGGTCGTCGCCGATCGTGCGGAAACCCCCGTCCTCGGCCCACTGGCAGACGACGAGCTGGGCGCCGTCCTCGGGCAGGAACTGGCGCGTGCGCCAGGTTCCGAACGGCTCGCCGACCTGTGCCTGCGGCTTGCGTTCTTCGGGTGCTGCGGTGCCGGCGGTGGCGCCGACGGCCTGCAGCGGCACGACGGTGGGCACGTACGGTTGCGGGCGATCGCCCGCTGCGATCCACACGCCGAGCGGCGGCGCGAACGCGCCGAGTGCCGGCGCGAACGTGTAGCGGCCGCGCACGCCCTCGAGCACGAGCGCACGCAACGCGGCATCGACGGCCGCCGTGTCGCGCGCGTTCGCCTGGTCGAACGCCTTCGCCAGCGCGTGCACGCCTTCATAGCCCTCGGCCGCCGAACAGCCGGGCACGCCGTGCGAGATCTCGTATTCGCTGCGGAAGCGACTCGTCGTCGGCACGCAGCCGGGCGACAGGCCGTGCAGCGCAAACACGCGGCGCCCCAGCGCCTTCGTCGCCGTGCCGAACGCGCGCGGCAGCAGCACGATCGGGGCTCGATCGTCGGCGAGGTTCTGTTGCACGAACTGCGCGGTCGCGGCGGGCTCGGCGTCGAAGACCCAGACCTCGGGACGGCCCTTCTCGAGGGCCTTCGCGAACACCTTCGGGCCAGCACCCAGTTCGTGTTCGAACAGCAACGTCGTCGGCGCGGTGAAGCCGGCCTTGGCGAGCTGCTTGCCGAACTCGACGGCCGGCTTGTGCTTGTCGCGCAGCAGCGCGACGCGGGTCATGCAAAAGGTCTTCTCGACCAGGCGATCGATCACCGGCACGCACGCGGCGTAGTCGTTGCGGAACGCAACGCACGGCAGCTTGCCGGCCGCTGCCGCGACGGCCGCGGCGGCGAGCGCTTCGTCCGGCGGTGCAACGATGCCGGCGACGCCCTCGGCCGCGAGCCTGGCGACTTCGGTCGCGACGGCGGCGGGCGTGGGTACGGGCGCGAAGAGCAGTTCGACCTTGGCGCCATCGATGCCGCCGGCGGCGGTGAGTTCTTCGGCGGCCTTCTTCACGCCGCGCACGAACACGACGTCGGGGCTGTCGGCGGCGTCGGCGACGAGGACCGCGAAGCGCAGGGGTTCCTGGGTCAGGGCCGGTGCGGCGGCGAGAGCGATGGCGAGGACAAACGCGCGCATGCCGCGATCGTCGCGCTTCGGCGTTGGCGCGCGCAAGGGCGAGCCCGGGATCGCGCGACCGCAGCCTCCCGGCGACGCGCGCTACGCCGCTGACGACAGTCCTTCTCGGAGTGTCCTAGCGAGGGGTCGCTCGCCGTTCGAATCAACTGCTGCGATCGCGCCGAAGTGCAGTCGCGCCCAGGATGCTCTGCCTCCCGAACTCATTCGCGTTGCGAAGCGCGGCAGCCAGGTCATCGGCGCGGGACGTGGCGCATGCGTCGGCGACCGGCGATGTCGCTATTCTGGATCAAGAACGGTCCGGAGTTCGGCGGCGATCGGCCGAAGTTCAACACGGGCACGCGAACGAACGCAACCTCCCGCCCGGCTACGACCGTGCTGATCGCGCGATGCTCAGTCGCGGTGGCGAATCACCACCACGTTGTGGACGACCCAGCGCGTGGTTCCACCTACTGAAATGCGATGTCGTTGTCGACTACGACTCGGATGCTCGGGAACGTCACACGCAGGTCCGATTCGATCGACTCTGGCTTGAGATCGCCATGCACGAGCACCAGCGCAGGCTGTGTGACGTCTCGCCCGACGCCATCGATGATGTTCCAGCAGAGACCCTTCGCCCAGATTCGTCCGCTGCCGTCACGCAACGAAATCCAAGCGGCAGACCGCTCAATGCTGACCCTCACTCCCGATCCTGGGCTCGACGCGTGCAGAGCCTTCGAGATGCTCTGGATGAGCGGGGAGTTTGTGCCCCCATGGGAACAGACAGCGTGATCGGGTGTCATTCGCTTGGCTTCCTGTCTCTCCGCGCATCTGGACACGACCCAGAGTCGGTTGCCACCACCGAGCATGCCATGGGAGGTCGGAGAGTATCGGCGCAGCCTCGCAGGGCACGCCTCGGCGATCGGTGGCTCACGATGCTTCGCGTTCCAGCCACTGCTCCGAGGCAGAGTACCCAACTTGCTCTGGCCCTGAGGACTCCGAAACAGCACCCGGCTCGACGACCAATACGATGTCGATCGTTGCGTTGGACGCCTTCAGCGCGACACCGTGCTTGGCGAGCAGATCTCGCAGCTTCACCCAGGATCGTCGTTCGGACAGTCCAATGTGGCAGACGGGCTCGAAGCAGCAGTACGAACGCCCGCTGAGAAACCGCAGGTGCAGCGATAGCTGATTCGCCCTGAGGTCAGCACTTGGCACCGACCACCCATACTCCACGAGCAGACCGGTCTGGGCTGATCGGTTCTGGCTGACGAACTCGCGAATCGCTGCCTCACAACCGACCTCAGGTCTCTGACTCACGGCGGATCGGTGTCCGGATTGGAGGATGCGTGCACCCCACCATACCGGCGTGCATCCGCCGACGCCCCCCTACCCCGCCGGCGCCTCCAGGATCGTGCTCGCGCGCACCGCCTTCAGCGGCACCTGCACGACCGGCACATCCATGGCCCGCGCCCCGTCCCTACTCGCCAGCGCCTGCAGCGACGGCCCGCAGATGCGCGCCTGGCACGGCCCCATCCCCGCGCGGCAGCCGACCTTGATCGCGCGCGCCGACGGCCCGTGCAGTGCTGCTGCCTGCTGCGCCACCGCCAGCGTCACGTCCTCGCAGCGGCACACAATCGTGTCGGGGCGCGCCAGTTCGTGCAGCCCGGGCAGCGGGGCGAACGCACCGAGCATCGCGTCCGACGAACGCCGTTCGCGCGCCGCCTTCGCCAAGGCCAGCAGCGGCACGTGCCCACCGCGCGCCGAAGCGACCACCGCATGGCCGGCGACTTTCCCTTCGGCCGCCGCGACTTCCGCGCCGCCGATGCCGCACGCTTCGCCCGCGGCCCACACGCCGGCGACGGACGTTCGTTGTTCGCGATCGACGACGAGGCAATGTCCACCGCGCGCGGCGTTCCACCGCGAAGTGCAGCCGAGGTGCAGCCCGAGTTCGATCGAGGGCACGAGCCCGAAGCCCGCGCCGACCACGTCGACCTCGAGCGTGCGTTCGCTGCCCGGGCGCGGCCGCCCCTCGCCGTCGACCCGCGCGATCGTCGCGCGCTGCACCCGGCCGTCGCCTTCGCAGCGCACGATCGTCCACCCCCACTGCAGCTTCACGCCAGCGCGCAGCAGTTGCCGCGCGTACCAGAACGCTTCGCGCAGGCGGGCGCCGTTGCCGAGCACGCCGGGCAGCGCGCGCAGAGCGCGCCAGCGCGAGCTCGCCTCGACCGCGCCGACGACTTCGACCCCGGCACTCAGCAGCGCGGTGACCGTCGGCAGCAGCAGCGGCCCCGAGCCAGCGACGAGTGCGCGCTTGCCGGGCACCACGCCAAAGCCCCGCACCATCACTTGCAGCGCACCGGCGGTCAGCACGCCGGGCAGCGTCCAGCCGGGGAACGGGATGCAGCGGTCGTAGGCACCGGGCGCCAGCACGATGCGTTCGCAGCGCAGCAGCCACGACGCGCCGTCCTGTTCGAACCAGAGCCGCCCCGGTTTGGCGTCCCACACCGTGGCCCCGCTGCGCAGCGCGACCTGGCTGTGCGAGAACGTCGTGAGCAGCTCGTGGCCGTGGTGATGGCTCGGCGGTTCGGCGATCGCCGTGCCTGATGCGCCCGGCGGCAGCTGACGGAAGATCTGGCCGCCCGCGCGGTGTCCTTCGTCGAGCACGACGACGGAGAGCCCGGCCAGGGCACAGACGTTGGCCGCCGCCATGCCGGCCGGGCCGGCGCCGACGATGCCGACGTCGGCAGTGAGCACGCGTTCGCTCACGGCTTGCCTCCGCGCTGCACGTTCATGCCGGGCTCGACGATCGTCGTGCAGGCACGCACCGTCTTGCCTTCGACGACGACGAGGCACTCGTAGCAGATCCCCATGTTGCACAGCACCCCGCGCGGCGCGCCGGCGGCACTGCTCGCGCGCAGCGCGCGCTCGCCCGCGGCCCACAGCGCCATCGCGATCGTGTCGCCGGCGAACGCACTCACGGTGCGGCCTGCGAACGTGAACTCCACCACCGGCCGATCGCCGGTGCCGGGAACGCGCGCGTCGTTGCTCACGAGAACCTCCCTGGCCGGTACGGCGTCGCGTCGAGTTCGGTCGGCACGCCGGCGATCTGCTGTGCCAGCAACAGCCCGGTGACCGGCGCGAGCGAGATGCCGAGACCTTCGTGACCGGCGGCGATCCAGAAGCCCGGCAGCGACGGCCACGGCCCGATCAGCGGATGCTGGTCGATGGAGTACGGCCGCAGTCCGACCCAGGTGCGCACGATCGGCGCCTCGCCGAGGCCGGGCGCGTAACGCCGCGCGCGGGCCAACGACCGGTGCAGCAGTTCGCGGTTCAGCGTGCGGTCCATGCCGCGGAACTGCCGCGTGCTGCCGACCAGACAACCGCCGTTGGTCTGCGGCTGCATGTTCACCGCGTGGCCGCCGGCATCGTCGGTGCGCGTCGGATCGACCTTGGCGGCGCCGTGCGCGAAGCGGATGTAGGCGATCTCGAGCAACTGCGTGCGGATCGGCGTGACGTGATGGCCGGTGATCGCGAGGTTGCCGGCGCGCGGGTGGATCGGCAGCCCCGGCAGGCCCGCGAGACGCGCGATCTCGGGTGCCCATACGCCCGAGCAGTTCACGACGATCGGCGCGTCGATCGGCCCGGCCGCGGTGTCGACGCCGGCGACGCGGCCGCCGGCGGTGCGCACGCCATGCACCGCGCTGAACGGCCGCACCACGACGTTGCGGTTGTGCCGCTTCGCCTCGCGCAGCATCGCGCCGCACGCGAGCATCGGCAGCACGACGCCGTCGCCGGGATAGAACAGAGCACCAGGCAGGTCGTGCGCGAGCCCCGGCTCGAGTTCGCGCAGCTGCTTCTGGTCGAGCACGTCCGCGCGATCGCCGTGGTCCGCGAACTGGCGACGCAGCACTTCGAACAGCTCGACGTCGCCGTCGCCGTCGGCGAGGTAGAGCGCGCCGGTCGGGTTGTAGTCGAAGCCGCCTTGCCGTTCGGCCAGCTCGCGCCACAGCCGCAGGCTCGTCGCCGAGAACGTGTACTCCTGCGCGTCGTCGGGCGTCACCATCAGGTGGCCCATGCAGGAGGCCGACGTGGCGCCGGCGATCGGGCCACGGTCGAGCAGCACGATGCGCGTTTCCGCCGGCAGCAGCCGCGCGCAGTGCTGCACGACGGCGCAGCCGACGATGCCGCCGCCGACGACGACCAGATCCGCGGTTTCGGCCATTTCGGGGCAGAGATGATGCCGAGCGGCCGGCCGTTTTCACGCCTGGCCTCGGCCGCCGCAAACCCGCTTCAGTCGAAGACCGCCGCGATCTGCTGCGAGTCCGTGTTCTCCTTGCCGGTGCGCAGCATGAAGTAGCACACCGCCGGCATGGTCGCCCCGAACGGCGCCAGCAACACGGTGAACGCCACTTCGAGCCACATCGGCGGCACCTCGTCGGTCGTCGTGACCGTCGCCAGTCCGAGCAGCATCCCGACCCCGATCATGACGATGGTGAACAGCACGACCGCGCCGAAGATCGGCCAGCGGTTGCCGCGGGTCAGGCCACTGCTGCGCTGCATCGCGCCGCCGACGCCCTTGCTCTCGAGCACGGCCGCCGGCAGTGCCACGTAGTAGACCGTCAGCAGGATCATGCCGGGCACGATCAGCAGCAGCGTGCCGCAGCCGACCAGCAGGCCGTAGACGATGCCGACCAGCAAGACGCGCAGGAACGACCGCACGCCGACGACGACGACGTCGCCGATCGCTGCCGGTTGCCCCCGCAGCTTCTGCACGACGCCGTAGGTCAGGGCCCCTGCCAACACCTGGCCGCCCAGTTGCTGCAGGATCGTTCCCGACCACAGCAGGGCCTGGGTCGGTGAGGATTCGAACGCGAACCGCACAGCGATCCACGGCGCATAGACCAGCACGGCCAGCAGCGTGAACGGCAGCAGATTGCCGAAGTAGATACCGAGGGACTTGGCGACGAGGCCGCCAACCGGCAAGCGATAGGCAGAGGTCATGGGGCGAGGGCTCTCCAGCCGACGAGGGCAAACGTGGCCTGTCGTTCTAGCAATCGAGGCAATGACCGCAACCACTGTCCCCGATTGCAACGTCCTCCGAGGGCGTTAGCGTGCCGCCATGGTGCAACTGCGGGGCGCCCTGCTGAGCCTCGCCTTGTGCCTCGCGGGGACGGCGCAGACCGACGTCGGCGAACGGGCGCGGAGCGTGCTGCGCGATGCCGACGTGCAGATGGCCTTGCCCGGGGACGACGGCGACCGGCACGGCAGCGCCAGCCCCTTGGGCCGCCGCTACGGCGCCCGCTCCGGCCCGCGCGAACGAACGCACCGCAGCCAGGCATGGCACCTCGTGCCCTGCGGACTCGCATCGATGGGACCGGTTGCGCTGTGGGTCGGCGTCGCGGTCGCAGGGGCGTTGCTGCTGGCGGCGATCCTCCGGGCGCGCACCGCTGGGGAAACCCCGCCGCCACGCGAGCCGAAGGTCGCCGGCCGGCGCGCGGCGGACGGCGTCCCCGAGCCTGCGATCGCCTTGCCCGACCACGAACGGCTCGCCGCTGCGGGCGACTACCACGGCGCCGTGCACGCGCTGCTGGCGCGTGCGTTCGCGGCGTGGACCTCGCGCGGCAACGTCCTGCCCCCGCACGCCACGGCGCGCGAAGGGCTGCGGCGCGCACGGGCCGGCATGCCCGCCGACCCGCTGGCCGCCTTGGTCGTCGCGGTCGAACGCGTGCACTTCGGCGGTGAGGCGGCCGATCGCGACGGCTACGAACACGCCCGTACCTGCTACCAACACTGGGAGGTCGCATGCCGCCCCCCGCAGTGACGCCGTTCGCGTCGCGATGGACCCGCGTCTACGGCATCGTGACCGCGCTGTCGTTGCTCGCCGCCTTGGCGTTGCTGGTGTCGCCGGGCAGCGACCCGTCGACGCCGACCTGTGGCGCCGACGGCTACAGCCGTTCCTCGCTCGGCCACCTGGGCTGGTTGCAGTGGCTGCGCGCGAACGGCGAAGTCGTCATGCAGGCGCGCGTGGTGCGCGGCCTCGGCCCGTGCGGCCTGCTGGTGGTCGCCGAGCCGCGCGAGATCGACGCCACCGACGACCTGCGCTTTCGCGCGCACGTGGCGCAGGCACCGGCGACGCTGGTGGTGCTGCCCAAGCGCATCGGCGAACCCGACCCCGAACAGCCGTCGTGGGTCGAGAGTGTCGGTCTGCTCGAACCGAGCGACGTCGACGACGTCGGCGAACACATCGGCGCGTGGACCGAGTCCGGGCTGCCCGGCATCGTGCGGCACCCACGCGCAGCGGCGTGGAGCGTGCCCGACGGCTGGCCGACGCCGACGCTGCGCGACCCCGTGCAACTGCTGCGGTCCCATGCCGACCTTGAGCCGATCATCACGTGCGAACACGGCGTGCTGCTCGGCACCTGGGACGGCGTGCACGTGCTGGCCGATCCCGACCTGATCGCCAACCACGGACTCCACCGCGGCGACAATCCGGCCCTGGTGCTGGCGATGGTCGCGGCGCTGAAGGGAGAAGGTGCGGTCGTGTTCGACGAAACGCTGCACGGACACGGCTTGTCGCCGAGCATCTGGCACGCCGCCGGCCGCTTCCCGTTCGTGCTGGTCACCGTGCACCTGCTGCTGCTGCTCGCAGTGATGGCGTGGATCGCCGCCGGGCGTTTCGGCCCACTGCAGCCAGCGGCGGCGGCGATCGGAGCCGGCAAGGCGTTCCTGCTCGACAACATCGCCGCGCTGCTGCGCGTCGCCGGCCCGCCCGGACCGTCACTGCGCCGCTACGGACGCCAACGGCTGCGCAGCGTGGCCGAAGCGCTGCAGGCTCCGCGCGGGCTCGACGACTCGGCCGTACGCGCGTTCGTTCTGGCGCGCATGCCGGCCGCCGACGGCGCCCGACTCACGGCACTGCTCACCCGCGACGCGGCGGCGATGCGGCCTGTCGAAGCCGTGACGACCGCCCGTGCCATCCGCCATCTGACCGAGGACCTGTTGCATGCTCGTATCGCAAATCGCTGACGTGACGAAGACGCTGCGCGAGTCGGTCGCGCGCGTCGTGATGGGCCACGACGAGAACGTCGACCTGCTGTTCGCGGCGTGGCTGGCCGCCGGCCACGTGCTGCTCGAGGGCGTGCCGGGCACCGCCAAGACGCTGCTCGCGCGCGTCGTCGCGCGCTGCCTGCGGCTCGAGTTCCGCCGCGTGCAGTTCACGCCCGACCTGATGCCGGCCGACGTCACCGGCACCAGCCTATTCGACTTCCAGAGCGGGCGCTTCACGCTGGTGCGCGGTCCGATCTTCACCGAGCTGCTGCTCGCCGACGAGATCAACCGGACGCCGCCGAAGACGCAGTCCGCGCTGCTCGAGGCGATGCAGGAACGTTCGGTGACTCTCGACGGCACCACGCACCGGCTCGGCGACGCCTTCTTCGTGATCGCGACGCAGAACCCGATCGAACAGGAAGGCACCTACCCCCTGCCGGAGGCGCAGCTCGACCGCTTCCTGCTCAAGCTGCGCATCGGCTACCCGAGCCGCGACGACGAGCTGCGCATGGCCAGCGTGCACGGGCGCGCGGTTCCCGACCTCGACGCGTTCGGCCTGGAGGCCAACGTGGGCACCGAGTTCCTGCATGCGGCGCGCGCGACCGTGCAGGGTGTGCGCCTCGAGGAGCCGGTTCGCGACTACCTCGTCGATCTGGTGCGCGCGACGCGAACCCACGGAGCGCTGCGTTGTGGCGCGTCGCCGCGGGCTGTCAACATGCTGGCCGCGGCGGCACGGGCGTTGGCGGCGGTGCAGGGCATGGACTTCGTCCTGCCCGACCACGTGCAGCAACTGGCCGTGCCGTTGCTCGCCCACCGCGTCGTGTTGACGCCGGCCGCGGAGATCGAAGGGCTCGCGGCGACGGCGGTGCTCGAACAGGTCGTGCAGCAGACCAAGGCCCCGCGCTGATGCGGCCGACCGGCCGATTCGCTGCGGTGTTCGGCGCCGGCCTCGCGGTCGCGGCGCTGCCGACGATCACCGAACTGCCGGCGGCGTGGCTGGCCTGGTCCGGCTGCCTCGTCGTGATCGGGTTGCTGCTGGCCGTCGAGCTGGCGGTGACCCCGACCCGGCGCGAGATGCGGATCGACGTGACGCCGCCGGATCTCGTGCACTTCGGGGATGCGGCGTCGGTCGAGGTGGTCGTGACCTCGTCGCGCCGCGTGCACGTCGAAGTCGTGGTCGAACTCGCCGGCGACGCCGCCCCGCTGCCGGACGCGAACTTGTTCGTTGCGCCCGACGCACCGGCGACGGCGGAGCTGCCGCTGCGCCCGCATCGACGCGGGACGCTGACCGTGATGCGCGTGCACGCGCGGTGGACCGGGCCGCTGGGCTGGCTGTGGCGGGAGATCGTGCAGCCGCTGCACGTACCGGTGCGGGTGATCGCCAACGTTCGCGCGGTGCGGGCGCGCGCCGCCCGGATGATCGACAACCGCGAGTTCACCACCGGTCTCAAGGTCGAGAAGTACGTCGGCGACGGCAGCGACTTCGAGTCGTTGCGCGAATTCGTCGCCGGCATGGACCGCCGCGCCATCGACTGGAAGGCGACGGCGCGCCATCGCCAGGTGCTCTGCCGCGAGTTCCGCGCCGAGCGCGATCATCCGGTAATGGTCTGCATCGACAGCGGGCGCCTCATGGGCGAACCGCTGCGCGGCATGCCGCGGCTCGACCACGCGATCCTCGCCGCGCTGCAACTCGCCTTCGTCTGCCTGCGGACCGGCGACCGCGTCGGACTGTTTCCGTTCGCCGCCAAGCCGAGCCCGGTGCTGTTGCCGCAGGCCGGCGTGCACGCGCTGGCGGCCATGCAGGAACGGCTGACGTCGCTCGACTATTCGAACGAGGAGACGAACTTCACGTTGGCGATGACCGAACTGCTGCGGCAGTTGCGTCGTCGCACGCTGGTGGTGCTGTTCACCGACTTCGTCGACGCCATCACCGCCGAGCTGATGCTGCGCAACGTCAGCTGGTTGGCGCAGAAGCACGTGCTGCTGTTCGTGGCGATGCGCGACCCGTTGCCGGCGGCGGCGGCGGCGCGCAACCTGCACGACGTCGACGACCTGCATCGCGCGGTGGTGGCCGAGGAGATCCGGCGCGATCGCCTGCTGGTGCTCGAACGCATCCGCGCCGCCGGCTCCCAGGTGCTCGACACCGATGTGGCGTCGCTCGACGCGGCACTGATCCAGCGCTACCTGCAGGTGAAGCGGAGGGAACTGCTGTGAGTCCGGACACCGTGCCGTGGTCGGTTCGCTTCCGCCGTGAACGGCAGGCTGCGTGGGTCGAACTCGAGGAGTTGCTCGCTCGCTGCGAACGCGGCGGCCCGAGCGCGCTCGGCGCCGAGAAGGTGGCGCGACTGCCGGTGCTCTACCGCGCCGCGCTGTCGTCGCTCGGCGTCGCCCGGTCGACCGTGCTCGACGACAACCTGCGCGACTACCTCGAGGCGCTGTGCGCGCGCGCCTATCTCGTCGTCTACGGACCCAAGCGCCGCCTGCTGGACGTCGCTCTCGCATTCGCGACTGCCGGCTTCCCGGCGGCGGTGCGTTCGATCGCCTGGTACGTCGCCGCCTCGGCGGCCCTGCTGCTGCTCGGCGCCGCCCTGGCCTGGGCGATGGTCGCGGCCGATGCGGACACCTTCTACCTGTTCGTCGATTCCGGCCTGGCCCAAGGCCGCGATCCGGCCGCATCGACCGAAGCGCTGCAGAAGACCCTGTTCGACGGCGGCGAGCACGACGGCCTGCTCGACTTCGCGACCTTCCTGTTCACGCACAACTCGTCGGTCGGGATCCTGGTCTACGGCCTGGGCTTCGTGTTCGGCATGCCGGTCATCCTGGCGATGCTCTACAACGGCATGATGATCGGCGCGATGAGCGCCCTGTTCCACGAACGCGGGCTCGGCGTCGAATGGTGGTCGTGGATCCTGCCGCACGGCGTCACCGAACTGACCGCGATCGTGCTGTGCGGCGCGGCCGGCCTCGCGATCGCGCAGCGCCTGGCGTTCCCCGGCCGGATGCCGCGGCTGCAGGCGCTGGCGGAAGTCGGCCGCCGCATGGGCGGCGTCGTCGCCGGCAGCGTCGTGATGCTGATGCTCGCCGCCCTGGTCGAAGGCGTGTTCCGGCAGATCGTCGTCCACGTGCCGACGCGCTACACGCTCGCCACCGCGTTCGCGCTGCTGTGGACGGTCTACTTCGTGCGGGCCGGGAGGCCGCGGCCGTGAGTGCGTTCGCCGACCAACCGCTGCCGCCGCAGGTGGTGCGCAGTCCGGAAGGCGTCGACCTGCAGTTCGGCGCCGCCACCGCGAGCGAGCGACTGGTCGCGCTTGCCTTCGACCTGTCGATCGTCGGCGTGATCTTCGTCGTCTGCGGCTTCCTGTTCGCGTTCACGCTCGGCTTCGGGCCGGTGCTGCTGACCATGTTCGTGCTGCGGCATGGCTACTTCCTGTGGTTCGAGGCGCGCGGCCGTGGCACCACTCCCGGCAAGCGCCGCTACCACCTGCGCGTCATCCGCGCCGACGGCGGCCCGCTCACCACCGAGATCCTGCTGGCGCGCAACCTCACGCGCGAGATCGAGCTGTTCCTGCCGCTGACGCTGTTGGTGGCGCCCGACGTGTTGTTCGCCGACCACACCGGAGTGCTGCGCACGGTGGCGACCCTGTGGGTGCTGGGGCTGCTGTTCTTCCCGCTCGGCAACGCGCAACGGCTGCGCATCGGCGATCTGCTCGCCGGCACCCGCGTCGTGCTGGCGCCGCCCGTTGGGTTGGCGCGCGACCTCGCCGACGGCGGTGCGCCGCCGAAGGTGGCGACGGGTGCTGCCGCCGAAGGAACGCCACCGCCACCGGCCGCCGAGTTCGTGTTCACGGCGGCCCAACTCGGCATCTACGGCGAACACGAACTGATCGTGCTCGAACAGGTGCTGCGCAAGGCGCGCCAGCCGGGCGCCGAGGAGACGCTGGCGGCAGTGACGGCCGCGATCTGCAAGCGCCTCGGTCTCGACGCAGCCGCGGTGCCGCAGAATCGCCGTGCGCGCTTCCTGCAAGCGTTCTACACCGCCCAGCGGGAGCACCTCGAACAGGGCCTGTTGCTCGGCAAGCGGCGCTTGCGCAAGGAGGCGGCGACGCCGCCGGCAAAGCGGCCGAAGGGTCCGCGCGGCTGGTGATTTCCCCGCCCGCCGTACGCCAAGGGAGCAGCAAAGTACTTCGCCGGTTCCCGCCGGGAGGCCCCCGTCGCTAGGATCCCGGCCGGTGCCGCCCGCCGCTTCCGGCGCGGCGATCCATCCGCACCTGATTCGATGACCAAGGAAAAGAAGAAGCCCAATCCCGCCCTCAGCCAGCCGGTGCAACCCGACGACGTCCTGGCGGCCGTCGTTGGCAAGGACCCGATCCCGCGCAGCGAGATCACCAAGCGCCTCTGGGACTACATCAAGAAGAACGGGCTGCAGGACGCCAAGGTGCGGACCAACGTCAACGCCGACGCCAAGCTCCTGCCGGTGTTCGGCGGCAAGAAGACGGTGACGATGTTCGAGATGACGAAGCTCGTCTCCGCGCACATCAAGAAGGTCTGACGCCCGGGAACGCCGCCCGCCCGGCTGGCGCGGGTCGGCCGCGGCCGGTAGTCGTAGCTGCCATGCGCTGCGTGCTCGCCGGCTGCCTCCTCGTTCCGTTCCTCGCCGCCCAGCAGGCGCTCACGCCCGAGCAGATCGCTCGCGCCGACGCGATCCACGCGCGCGTGCTCACGCTCGACACCCACAAGGACATCGAGCCGCAGCTCGCCCCCGACCAGCTGCCCGACGATCCGGCGACGCGCGAACGCTTCCGCGCGACCCACGACCCGTCGGTGCGCGGCAACCAGCAGGTCGACTTCCCGAAGATGCGCGAGGGCGGCTACGACTGCGCGTTCTTCATCGTCTACACAGCACAGCGCCGCCTCGACGAGCCCGGCTACCGGCGCTCGTTCGCCGAGGCGAAGGCCAAGTTCGACGCGATCGAGCGCATGGCGAAGAAGCACGGCGACACGATCGGGCTGGCGCTGTCCCCGGACGACGTCGAACGTCTGCACCGCGAGGGCAAGCTGATCGCCTGCATCGGCATCGAGAACGGCTACCCGATGGGGCTCGACGTCGGCAACGTCGCGGCGTTCCACGCGCGCGGCGCGCGCTACATGAGCATCACGCACAACGGCCACACGCAACTCGGCGACTCGCACACGCCGGCCGAAGGCATCCACGGCGGACTCAGCGACCTCGGTCGCGAGGCGATCGCAGCGATGAACCGCGTCGGCATCATGGTCGACGTCTCGCACGCCGCGAAGACGACGATGATGCAGGCGGTCGCCGCCAGCAAAGCCCCGGTGATCGCGTCGCACAGCGGCGCGCGCGCGGTCCACGACCACACGCGCAACCTCGACGACGAACAGTTGCGCGCCCTGGCCGCCAAGGGCGGCGTGGTGCAGTGCGTGGCGCTGGCCGACTTCGTCAAGGCTTCGGCAGCGCGCCGCGCGGCGGTCGCCAAGTGGCAGGCCGAGTGCGGCGTCGGCCAAGGTGCTTCGACGGAGGGGCTTTCCGAAGAGGCGCGGCAGGAGCGTTGGCAGAAGTTCGAGGCCGGCATGCCGGCGATCGACAAGGAGCACCCGCGTGCCAACGTCGCCGACTTCGTCGACCACATCGACCACGTGGTGAAGACCGTCGGCATCGCCCACGCCGGCATCAGTTCGGACTTCGACGGGGGCGGTGGCATCGACGGCTGGAAGGACGCCAGCGAGACGAAGAACGTCACCCGCGAACTGGTGCGTCGCGGCTACGACGAAGCGCAGATCGGTCTGCTCTGGAGCGGCAACCTGCTGCGCGTCTGGCGCGAGGTCGAGAAGGTCGCCGCGGCGAGCCGCTGAGCGGGCGGGTCACCGCATCGCCGGAACCTACTCCGCTTCGGGCACGTCCTCGGCGAGCGGCGCCAGCGGGTCGAGTTCGGCGAACGTCGGCGTGCTCGCCGAGTGTTCGTCGCCGTGCACGTCGACCCAGACCTCCTCGACGCCGAGGCACTCGCCCGCGCGCCAGCGTGTGCGCAGGAAGTAGCCGAGTTCGCCGCCGTGCTCGTCCTGCCGCACGCGCGGCACGTACGCAGCATTGAGGAACAACGTGTCGCCGGCGCGCACGAAGCGCGTGCGTTCGGCGCCGCGCGGATGCACGAGCTTGTGGTGCATGTGGCCAGCGATCACCGCGCGCACGCGCAAACCGAAGCCCTCGATGCGCTGCAGGGCCACGGCCAGATCGCGATCGCCCCAGTCGCCGCCGGGCTTGCCGAAGTCCTTGCCGCAGATGTCGCTGCTGTTCTCGCCGAGCCCGAGCGGCCCGTTGTGCGCGAGGATCACCAGGTCGCGGTGCTGCGCGTTGCGCGCCGCGTCGACGATCGCGGCCGCCGACTGCTTCATCGTGCGGATGCCGTAGATCTCGTCGTAGAGCTCGGGGCTGCGCAGGTTCGGGCCGCCCCACGAGAACGGTCGCGCTCCGACGACCGAGATGCCGGCGGCGGGCACTTCGCGCACCGCATAGGCGAGGTGGTCGTCGCCGAGCAAGGCCAGGATCTCGCGCAGCTTGGCCGTGCTGGTGCGGCGGCCGAAGCTCTGCCAGGCGTCGTGGTTGCCGAGCATGACCGCCTTCGGCACCGGCAGGCCGGCAACGGCGCGCGCGATCTCGACGTCCTCGTCGCCGAGGTCGCCGACGAACAGGGCGAGGTCCGGGCGCGTGCGTTCGAGATGGACCGCGTCGGCGGTGCGCCACCAACGGTGCACGTCGCCGACCGCGGTGAGGGTCGCCTCGGGAGACGTTCGGCGCGAGGACAAGGGTCGAGCAGGCTAGCGAGCGCGACGGTCCGCGCATCGCCCGTTCCGGTCAGTTCTCGAGCAGGCCGTGACGCACCAGCTTCTCGCGGTAGGTCGTGCGCGGCACGCCGAACAGCTCGGCGGCGCGCGTCAGGTTGCCAGCGGCGTCGGCGAGCGTGCGCTGCAACGCCGCCTTCTCCTGGGCCTCGAGGCGGTCCTTCCAGGTGGCGTTCGCGAGCCCGGCCGCAGCATCGCCCGCCCCCGCCGCCGCGGCGACGCGTTCGACCTGGCGGTCGAGGTCGAGATGCGTCGGCTGCAGATCGGCGCCGGCGGCGCGCAGCACGGCACCCTTCACGACGTGGCGCAGTTCGCGCACGTTGCCGCGCCACGGCTCGCCGAGCAGCCGCTCCTCGGCGGCCGCCGAGATCGCCGGCACCTGCGCGTAGCCGAGTTCCTCCGCCGCTTCGCGCACGAACGTGCGCGCGAGGTCGAGCAGGTCTTCGCGGCGTTCGCGCAGCGGCGGCAACACGATCTCGAGTTCGCGCAGACGGTAGTAGAGGTCTTCGCGGAAGCGGCCTTCGCGCACCATGCGCTCGAGATCCTGGTGCGTCGCGGCGACGATGCGCACGTCGACGCGCACCTGCCGCCGGCCGCCGATCGGCATCACGATCCGGTCCTGGAGCACACGCAGGATCTTCGCCTGCAGCTCGAGCGCCATGTCGCCGATCTCGTCGAGGAAGATCGTGCCGCCGTGCGCCTCCTCGAAGTGCCCGCGCCGGGTCTGCAGTGCCCCGGTGAACGCGCCCTTCTCGTGGCCGAACAGCATGCTCTCCATCAGTTCGGCGGGGATCGCCGCGCAGTTGACCGGCACGAACGGCCCCTTCTTGCGCCGCGACAGTTCGTGCATCGCCCGCGCGACGACTTCCTTGCCGGTGCCCGTCTCGCCGCGAACCAGCACGGTGTAGTCGGCCGGCGCGTAGAGCTTGACGCGGGCGATGAACTCGGCGCAAGCCGGGCTCTTCGACTCGAGCACCGCGGGCTGCGGCCCGGGGTTCTTCTGGTCGAGCAGGCTGCGGACCAGCACGCGGTTGCCGACGGCGGTCGCGAGGATGCGCGCGCAGAAGGCGACGCGCTGCAGGTCTTCGGCGGACAACACCGCACCGTCGCGCGTGCAGTCGGCGTAGATCACGCCAAGGTGCTTGCCGAGCGCCTGCACCGGCAGCGCCACCGCCGAGGAGATGCCTTCGCTGCGCACGCTGTGGAACGTGCGCGCCACGGGATCGCTGGCGGCGACCGGCACGTGCACGACGCGGCCCGACGCGCGCACCTGCTCGACCATCGAACGGCTGACGCGGAACTGCTTGCGATCCTCCGGCCGGCTCATGAAGTAGGCGTGCGTGCCGTCCTCGTCGTCGAGTTCGACGTGCACGCGGTCGGCGCCGGTCGCGCGCAGGATCGCCGACATCGCGGCCGGCACCATCTGCTCGTGGCTCTTCAGCCCTTCGAGGTGATCGGCCATCTCCATGAACGTGCGGTACCACGCCCCCACCGGCGAACCGGGAGCCGACGCGAGCACGCTCGGATCGAGCGCGTGCACGACGTCGCCGGTGGGCTCGGCGCGGAATCGCAGCTTCACCAGGGCCGGTCCGACGTTCAGCACGTCGCCGTCGAGGAAGGACTCGAACCGCGCGCCCACCGCTCCGGTCGCGCAACGGATCGGGAACGGCAGGCCGGGCTCGGCGCGCACGCGCAGGCGACCACGCTCGTCGCACGCCACCTCGACGATGCGTCCGACCACGCCCGCGAGGTCGAGTTCGACGTCGCACTGCGACCGTGGACCGCCGATCCAGAACGAGTCGCGGCCGACTTCGGCCTCGCGCGTGCCGGAACGGTCGGTGATTTCGAGGGCAACGGGCATCGCCGGTTCTCCGTCAGGTTCAGGGTCAGGGGCGCCATTGCCGTCGGAAACCCGCCGGGTCGGCCGCCCTGAGGTAGTTTCTGGTAGCCTGAGCTGCTGTCCAGCACCACCCCCCGGGGACTTGCGCCCCCTGGACTGCGGTCTGCCGTCGGCAGGCCGGCACCTGCATGCCTTCCACGTCTCCTTCCGCCGAGCGGCTGCTGCATTGCTCCGCCGCGCGCACCGTCGTCGCCAGGACCGACGCGGCTAGCGGTGCGCCCGTGGTCGTCAAGGTGTTCGTGGCCGGCAGCATGGCGGACGCCGAACGGGAATTCGCGATGGCGACCCTCGCCGCCGGGCCAGGCGTCGTCGAACACCGGAGCGTCGGCAACGACCCGGCGACCAAGCGCCCGTGCGTGACGACGACGCTGGTCTCTGGCCGCGACCTCGAGGCGTGGGTCGCCGAACGAGGGGCTCTGACTGCCGCCGAAGCGTGCGCGCTGCTGGCGCCCGTCGCGGCGACGCTGGCACGGCTCCATGCCTTGCGCGTCCCGGCGGCCCCCGCCGGCCTCTGCCATGGCGACGTCAAGCCGCGCAACCTGCTGGCCACGGCGTCGACGACGCTCCTGCTCGACTTCGAGCACGCGCACCCGATCACCGCCGGCGCCAGCGCCCCGCTCGCCCTGGGCACGCCCGGGTTCGTCGCCCCCGAAGCCGAGCCGCACGGCGTGCCCGCCGCCGCGATCGACGTCTTCGCCCTCGGCCGTACGTTGGCGTGGCTGCTCGGCGGCGGCGCATCGCTGCCGCCCCAGCACGACCGCGTCGAACAGCTGCTCGACGCCTGCACCCACCGGGATCCTCGGCAGCGACCGACGGCCGCCACGCTCGAGGCCACACTGCGTGACCTCGCGGCCGCGCTCGCGGACGACCCGCACGAAGCGCGGCTGCACGACGCCGCGACGGGGACGCTGCGGCAGGCCGCGCCGGCCGCCGGCGACGACTCGCGCCTCGCGCAGTGGTGGCGCGCGCGCCAGCGCCTGCTCTCGCGCCGATGGAACGTGTTGGCGATGACCCGCGCGGTGCCGGGCGAAGTCGGCCCGCTGCTCGCCGAGTTCCGGCGCGTGCAGCGCCTGCTCGATTGGTTCCCGCGACACCCCGGGTGCCTGCAGCACCGCCGCGACCTGCAGCGCAGCGTCGCGCAGCAGTTCGCCGGCGCAGCGGCGCACGTCGCCGCGTCGTGCCGCGGCGAGGCGTTCGCCGCCGCCGGCGAATGGGTGCGCGGCTTCGCGATCGTCGTGCATCGGGCTTCGAGCCTGCCGGGTGGGCTGCCGCTTCCCGACGACGAGGATCCGGCAGCAGTGCGGGCTCGCCACCACGATCCGGCGGCGTTCCTGCAGCGCCTCGCGCGCCAGGTCGAAGACGCCGCCGCCGAGTTGCAGGCCGATACCGCCCGCATCGCCGAGGCCGAGCAGCGCCTCGATCTGCGCGGCGCCGAGGCCGCGGTCGACGCGCTGGCGGCGCGACGCGGCGGCGCCTCGCCCTCGGTGGCGCGACAGCGCGACCGGGTGCATCGGCTCGCGTTCTACCTCGACCGCATCGCCAGGGCCGAGCCGAACGTCGAACGCATCGCGCCGTTGTGGGACCTGACGGCGCTGCTGCCGCTGCGCGAGTTCGTCGCCGCGGCAACGAGAGCCCGCGAACGCGGCGTCGGCGGCGACCCGGCATCCGGCGCCGTCGGCCTGCGCAGCCTGCAGCTGACGCTGGTCAACCTCGCCGAGGAGAACACGCACGTCGCGGCGGTGCCGCCCGCACTCGACGCGCTGACGCAGCTCCTGCAGCACGTCACCGACCAGGCCTGGCAGTTGCTCGCCGAGGCGCGCGCCGGACTCGCCACGGTGCCGGTTCCGGTGCGACCGCTGCAACTGACGCTGGGCCGCCTCGACACGTTCCGCGTGCTCGAAGCCTTCGTCGATCGACCCGAACGCCCACGCAGCCAGTTGCTCGACGACATCGAAGCGCTGCGCCTGCAACTCGAACAGGCGCGCGCGACTCGCGACCGCCTCGCCGAGAGCGCCGAGCACGCGCTGGCCCGCGGCCACTGGACCACCGGGCTGTTCGACATGGAACGCGCCGTCGCCGGCATCAGCGCCGCCGACGCGCAGGACGCCGCGGAGGCGACGCGCCTGCAGGAGCGGCTCGAACAGGCGCGGCGTCGCAAGCAGGAGATCGAGAGCGCCGTGCGCCGCAACGTCGAACTGGCGACGAGCTACGGCATGCTGCAGGACGAAGCGTCGAGCACGTTCGGCCAGCGCTTGCAGGTGCTCGAGGAGCGGCGCGACTGCCTGCTGTTCCTCAGCATGCACGTGCCGGCGGAGCGTTCGATGCTCTACGCCCGCGACCTGCGCGAGGTCGACACCCAGCTCGTGCTCGAACGTGCCGGGCTGGCCGAACACCAACTCGACGGCACCGTCGATGCCGACCAGCGGCTGGCGCTCGCGCGGGCGACGCGCGAACAGCTCGACGAGTTCGCCGCGCAACGCGAGCCCGACCACGACGTCCCGGGCCGCGTGCTGCGCGTGCTCGAACACTGGCGCACGGTCGCGGACCACTGCCAACGCGCGGTCGACGACGAACGCGCCGCCGCCGCGCACCGCACTCGCCAACGCACGCGCCTGCTCGCCCTGGCGATCGTCGTCGTCGTCGCCACGACGACGGCGGCCGTGCTCGCGGTGCGCCCCTGGTTGTTCGGCGAGCCCGCGAGCGCCGCCGGCCGCTGATCACGACCAGTCGAGGTCGTGACCGCGCACCGGATGCCGCGGCAGCCGGCCGAGATCGAACGACGGCAGCAGGTCGCGCGGCGTGCACTCGTCGGGAGCCGGCTGCCCGCACAGCCGCGCCAACGCACCGACCAGACGCTGCGGCGTCACGCCCCGTTCGCGGAACGCGCGCAGCGACGTGTCGCCGTGCCGTTTGGCGAGCCGGAGCCCGTCACCACCGACCACCAACGGCACGTGCACGAACTGCGGCGGCGTCAATCCGAGCGCGCGATACAGGATCAGTTGCCGCGGCGTGCTCGGCAGCAGGTCGTCGGCACGCAACACCTCGGTGACGCCTTGGGCCGCGTCGTCGACGACGACCGCCAGCTGGTACGCCGGACCGCCGTCCCGCTTCTGCACCACGAAGTCGCCGCGCACGACGCCAGCACACGGCCCGATGAAGCCGTCGACGAACGGCATGGCATCGACGTCGACGCGCTGCCGCAGGGCGGGCGCGCGACCACTCGCCGCGCGGGCCGCCGCCGGGTCGGCGAAGCGGCCGCGGCAGGTTCCGGGATACACCGGGCCGTCGTCGCCGGGTTCGTGCGGCGCCGACGCCGCGTCGTCGATCTCCGCACGCGTGCACACGCACGCATAGGCGTGGCCCGCCGCCAGCAGCCGTTCGGCGGCAGCGTGATGCGCGGGGAGCCGCGTGCTCTGCAGCAGGACGTCGCCGTCCCAGTCGAGGCCGAGCCAACGCAGGTCTTCGATCGTCTGCGCGACGGCCGAAGCCTTCACGCGCGGACCGTCGATGTCCTCGACGCGCAGCAGTAGAGTGCCGCCGCGCGAGCGGATCGACAGCCACGCCAGCAGGAACGTGCGGGCGTTGCCCAGGTGCAGGGCACCGGTCGGACTCGGCGCCAACCTGCCGACCACGCGCGCACTCGATGCCATCGTCATCGCCGATCGCCCTCGTTCTACGCATCGACGCGAAGGTCTGCCACGTCGAGGTCGAGGGCGAGCGACGCCTGCTGCCGCTCGCCGGCAAGCTGTTCGAGGCCCGATCCCACGAGCGCCGGCCGCTCGCGGTCGGTGATCGCGTCGTGCTCGACGCCACCGGCAAGGCGATCGACGCGGTGCTGCCGCGCTCGAGCCAGTTGCATCGGCGCGCCGCGAGCGAAGGCGAAGAGCAGGCGCAGGTGCTCGCCGCCAACCTCACGCACGTGCTGGCGGTCGCCAGCGTAGAAGCGCCGCCGTTCCAGCCCGAACTCGTCGACGGCATCCTCGCGGCCGCGCAACGCGAACGCATTCCGGCGACGCTGGTGCTGAGCAAGGTCGACCTCGATCCGGCTCTCGCCGCGCAGTGGCGCGCCGCCTACGCCCACGCCGGCGTGCACATCGTCGAGACCTGCACGGTGCCCGGTCGTTCGACCGAGACCTCGCTGCGCGAACTCGCAGCGCTGCTGCACCAGAACCGCAGCGTGGTCGTCGGCCTCTCGGGCGCGGGCAAGTCGTCGCTGCTCAACGCCGTCGTCCCCGGCGTGACGCTGCGCACCGGCGACCTCAACCACATCCGCCAGGGCCGGCACACCACGACGCACACCGAACTGATCCCGCTGCCGGGCGGCGGCCACGTGCTCGACACGCCGGGCATCCGCAACTTCCACCTGTTCTGCGTCGGCAGCCAGGAGCTGCAGTTCCTGTTCCCGGAGATCGCGGCGCTGCTGCCCGACTGCGAGTACCGGAGCTGCCTGCACGACGGCGAGGCGAACTGCGCGGTGAAGGCAGCACTCGCCAAGGGCGCGATCGCCGAGAGCCGCTACCGCTCGTACCGCACGATGCTGCTCGACGCGCTCGCGGCAGAACGGCCGGGCCCGAAGGACCAGCGCACGCCCGCGCGCGGCGGCGGCCGGCGGCGGCCGCGGCGCTGAGTCGCGGCGTCACGGATGGCGAATGCGCACCCGCGCTCGCCCGCGGTACGCGATGATGCCCGGATGCTGCGTATCGGAGCCACCGTGGCGGCTTTGCTCGTCCCCGTCCTCGCGCAGGGCAAGGTCGACTACCAGGCGGACGTGAAGTTCGCGATCGACGCCATCGCGACGCAGTGCACGACGCTGCTGGCCAGCAAGAAGATCGACTGGAAGAAGGTCACCGCACCGCTGCTCGCCGAGAGCAAGAAGACGAAGACGCCCGAAGCCCACCTGCTGCTGCTGTGGCGCCTGCTGGCGCGGCTTCAGGACGGACACGCCGAAGTGCGAGCGCTCGAAGCCGGCAAGAACGTCCGACTCGACGTGCCGGACCGCTCCGCGGCGCCGGGCCTGTTCCTGTGTCGCATCGCTGGTCGCGTGCACGTGAAGAACGCGTTCGGGGCCGCCGCGGGCGCCGGGCTCGCACCGGGCATGGAGGTGGTGACGATCGAGGGCAAGCCGGCCGAAGCATGGCTGCAGCAACGCGCCGCCGAGCTCGCCGACCTGATCTCGTTCTCGACGCCGCAGCAGGCGATGTTCTTCACCTGCCATCAGGGACTCGCGGACGTCGCCGGCACCCGCCTCGAACTCGAGTACCGCGATGGCGCGACCACGAGGCGCCGCACGATCGCGTTCGCCAAGGGCAACCAGACGCCGCCCGGCCCGGCGTTCCCGCCGGAGGGGCTGCAGTGCAAGCAGGACGTGTTCTTCGGCACGACGGCGACGGGTCTTGGCTACGTGCACGTGCGCCGCTGCCGCGACGACCTGCCGACCCAGATCGACGAAGCGCTCGCAGCACTCGGCGACGTGCCCGGCCTGATCCTCGACTTCCGCGGCAACAGCGGCGGCGGGTTCGACCACGAAGCGCTCTTCGGCCGCTTCCTGCCCACCGGCACGTCGTGGAGCGGCGGCGTGAAGTACACGAGTGCTGGACCACGGCCCTATGGCGGACCGCTCGTCGTCATCGTCGACGGCACGGTGCGCAGCGCGGGCGAGACCGCGGCGGGCATCTTCGGCGAGGACGGCCGCGCGTACACGATCGGCGAGAGTGCGACCGCAGGCATGTCGTCGCAGAAGACGACGATCGAGCTGCCGTCGAAGCTGTTCTCGCTCTACGTCGCGGTGGCGAGCAACAAGGCGCGCTTTCAGGGCGGCAAAGGCCTCGAGGGCGTGGGCTACGTGCCGATGGAGATCGTGGCGTTCGATCCCGCCGACCTGCGGGAGCAGCGGGACACGTTGATCCGGCGCGCCGAGGCGCTGCTGCAGGCGTTCCCGCAGGCGAAGGTGCGCTACGACCCGAAGCAGCACGGGTGGTCGGCGCGGCGGTAGCGGCGCCGATCGGCGATCACGGCGCAAGGCGCCGCTGCCGGATCGACTCGCGAGCGCGGCGCTAACACTCCGAACGTGCGCGGCGTCGCCTGCGCAATCCACAGGCCCAGGAGTTCCGTGAAGATCCGCCGCCCCGTCCTCGCCGCCTCCACCACCACCTGCCTCGCGATGCTCGCGGCTTGCGCCGCCGGACGCACGCCGGACGCGGTCGTGAACGCCACGGCCACCGGTTCGGCGGCGCCCGCGTGCGGCTGCACGGACGCGGACGGCATGCCCGCACCACCGCCGCTCAGGCTGTACGCAGGCGCCATCGACAAGTCGGCCGTGGAAGGCAAGCCTGCGGAAGCGCTCACCTGGTTGCGCCGCTCCTTCGCAGCGGGACACGAGCAGCCGTCGCGCGCGCTGGCCGAAGCGGCGTTCGCGCCGATCCGACGCGACGGCGCGCTGCGGATGCAACTGCACGCGCTGCTGCGCGAGTTCGCCTGCGAATCGAGCGCCGACATGGTGGCCGCGGACGAACCTGGCGAGCGGATCGTCATCCGCGGCATCGTCGTCGACGCTGGCGGAACTCCGGTCGGTGGCGCACGGGTCTACGCGTTCCACACGGATGCCACGGGCCACTACAGCGAACTCGGCCTGGACGAGAGCAACCCGCGCTTGTTCGTGTACCTGTGCACGGATGATGCGGGCCGGTTCGAGTTTCGGACCATCCGGCCCGGGCACTACCCGATACCGGCCAACCCCTCGCCGAACGAAGGGCGTGGCGCCGATGGAATCGAGCAGCATGTACACATGCACGTTGCCGCCGGCGGTTTCGTCGCGCGCGAGCATCGGCTCGGCTTCGCCGACGACCCGTTCTGGGCACGCACCCGCCAGCAGCCGCCCGCGTGGGCCGTCGCGGGCACGCGCAGCGGCCCCAACGCCGAGCTGCAGTTCGATCATCGGATCGTACTGCAACGGCGTTCGTGATCGAACCGTGTGCGCTGCGAGTGAAGTCCGCGCGGCGGCTGCCGATCATCGCGCGGTGAACGCGGCGACGAGGACGGCGCAGCCCTCGGCACCCACACGCAGCACCCCGTGCGTGGCGTCGTCGATCCGCAGCGCGTGGCGTTCGTCGACGGCGCCCACGCCATCGAGCGAGAAGCTGCCGCGCACGGCCAGCAGCAACCGCTGCGGAGCTGCGGACAGGTCGAGCGAAGCGCCCGGCGCCAACTCGTGAAGAGCCGCGTCCACTCGCACGCTGGAACGCGCCGCCATCACGTTCAGGTCCTCGCACGGCCCTGCGAGCAGCGTGCAGGCGATCGGCGTCTCGCCGGCGAAGTCGAAGCGCTGCATCCGGCGGTCGAGCACGACCTGGCGATCGCCGCAGTCTAGGCGCACGCCAGCGCCCGCGAGCAGCCAGGTCGACCGGTCGACGCCGGGCAGCACCGAGAACGGTCCGCCGCGGGCGACCGTCGCGATGCTGACGCGCCAACGGAAGCCCGTCGCCATCGACGCGCCCGGCGGATCGATCGCGACCTGGCGCGTGCTGCCGCCGCCGTTCGCCCACGGCATCACCGGCTGCTCGCCGAGCGGGATGCGGCGCACGTTCATGGCGAAGGCCACGTCAGCCACGTGTAGAGCCACGAGGCCAGCAGCAGCAGGAACCCGCCGCCGACGATCCGCCAGAACGGCCAGCGCACCAACACGTCGGCGAACGAACGCCCACGCAGCAGGCAGAGGATCGCGTGCACGCCGACCAGGATGCCGAGCGCAGCGAAGGCCGCGCCGAACGGCTGCGTCACGAACGCCTGCGCGATGCGCCCGTGCACGAGCAGACACGCCGCGGTCGTGCAGCCGCAGGTCGGACACGGGATGCCGTAGACGACGGGCCACGAGCAGGCATCCCAGCCGAGTTGTTCGTGCGTGCCGTGGCCGCGAGCATCGGGTTGCAGCCGCACGAGTGCACCAAAGCCCACGCTCGCGGCTCCACCGACGAGCGCTGCGAGCACCCGGTCGGCCCACGGCGACAGCGGGCCGTCGGCGACGGGAACGGTGAACGGCGCGCGCGGCGAACTCATCGACGGCGCCAGCGTAGGCCGGTCAGCCGTCGGCCGCGATCCCGAGCCAGCAGCTGCCGACGAGATACCTCACGGCATGGCGGCGGATCCTGCGGCGCTTCGGATCGATCGGCGCGTTCAGCCGAAGTCGTAGACGTAGGCCATGCGATCGCGGCGCAGGATCGCGTAGTCGAGTCCCTTCAGGATCGCGAGGTCCGCGTGCTGCAGATCGAAGCCACGAACGACCGGCTTCTGCATCACGAACCACTTCCGCCCACCCGGCTGCGACTCGTAGGCGCCCGGCTCGATCTGGCCCGCGACCTCGAACTGCGTCTGGCCGTTGTAGAAGGCGCGGATCCGCGTCGACTTCGCGGCCGGGCCGGCGAGACGACGCAGCGTCTCGTCGCCGGCGACGTCGACCAGTTCGTGCGCGAGCACCACTTCGTCGACGTTCACCATCACCGTCGCCGTGCGGATCACCTCGCGCGTGCGCAGCGAGACCAGCGTCGCATCGTGCACCGGCAGGAACCGCCGCGCGTGGTCCTCGAGCAGGTTGGTCAGCCGCTTCTGCTTGTTCGGCAGACGGCCCTTGATCAGGAAGACGTCGGTGAGGAACACGTCCTCGACGAACACGGGGGCGGGTGCGTTCGGCCGTGGCTCGGAAGGGGAAGTCATCGCTCGGGGGGAGGCACTGCGTCGACGAGGCGCCGGACTTCGCCGGCCAGGTAGAACGAACCGACGACGAGCCGCGGTCCCGGCCGCGCCCGCAGGCGCCGCAAGCCGGTCGCCGCGTCCGGCGCCACGTCGGCCGTCGTGCCGCACGAGGCGAGGAACGCGGCGATTGCCGCGGGATCCTCGCTGGTCGTGCCCGACACGGCGGTGACGACGAAGCCATCGGCAGTTGCGAGCAGTTCGCTCAAGGCCGGCTGCCACCGTTTGCCCGCGGCCGAGCCGAACAGCACCACCGGGCGCGACCGCGGCCAACGGCGGCGGACTTCGGCCGCCACCGCCCGCAGGGACTGCTCGGTGTGCGCGCCGTCGAGCACGAGCACTTCGCCGTCGGGTTCGGCGCGCACTTCGAACCGGCACGGCAACGTCGGCCGCGGGGCTGGGTCGAGCCGGAGCGGGTGGTCGGGCAGCACGTGTGCGAACGCCGCCGCGGCGAGCGCCAGCGCCGGCAGGTCGAACGCGGCGGCGTCGGGCAGTGCAAACGGCAGCGCGCGGCCGTCGGGCAACCACAGTTCGCCGCGCGCCGTCGCTCCATCCCACCGCACGCCGCGCACGCCGAAGTGCTCGCCGAGCACGCGCAGTTCGGCGCGGACCGAGGCGGCATGCGCGCGGATCACCGCGAGCGCTTCGCCGGTCGTGCCGGTGAAGCCGATGCCGCGCTCGCGGATCACCGGCGCCTTCTCGCCGGCGATCGCGGCGATCGTGTCGCCGAGCACGTCGGTGTGCTCGAGCTCGATCGTGGTGACGATGCTGGCGTCGACCGGCATCGCCGTCGTCGCGTCGAACCGGCCGCCGAGCCCGACTTCCCAGATCGCTAGGTCGACGCCCTGCTCGCAAAACCACTGCGCCGCCGCCGCCGTCATCGCTTCGAAGAACGTCGGCGCGCGTTCGGACGGCGCCGCCAGCAGCACCCGCAGCAGTCGTTCGAGCTCGACCACCGGGATGTCCGCGTCACCGACCCGGACGCGCTCGAGCAGCGTGGTGACGTGAGGCGAGGAATAGCAGCCGGCGCGACCGCCGGCGGCGTGCACGAGCCCGGCCAGGAACGCACACGTCGTGCCTTTGCCCTTGCTGCCGCCGACCTGGACGGCCGGCCGTGGTGCTGGTGGCGCGCCCTCGCGCGTGAGCAGCGCCCGCATCGTCGCCAGGTCCCACAGTCGCCGATCGGGGCGTGAGCGTTCGTAGTTCACGAGCTGGCCGAGCAGCGGTGCGAGGCGTTCGGCAGCGGGATCCACGGCGCTTTTCGGCTCGCCCCCTGGGCGAGCGCTGGTCGGCGCGCAACACTACCGCCAGCCCCCGGGTACCCGCATGCGCATCCGCTGCCTGCCGTTCGTCACGTTCTGCATCGCCGCATCACTCGCCGTCGCGCAGAACCCCGATCGCCCCCGCCGCGATCGCCGCGACGCAGCGCCCGCCGAATTGCAGCACTTGACCTTCAAGACCGAGCGCTTCCGCAGTGAGGCCTTGGCCCGCGACATCGAGATCGGCGTCTACCTGCCGAAGGCGTACGACGATCCGAAGCAGAAGGACGTCAAGTGGCCGCTGGTCGTCTGGCTGCACGGCATGCACGAGGACCACATGCGGTTCCACGAGCGCGGCGGCGCGGCGGTGCTCGACCGCTGCCTCGGCGACGGCCAACTGCCGCCGTGTGTGTTCGTGAGTGCGAACGGCGGCCGCACGTCGATGTACTTCAACCGCAAGGACCAGCGCTGGGAGGACCTGATCACGGTCGATCTGCTCGCCCACCTCGCGAAGACGTATCGCCTGAGCGAGAAGCGCGAACAGCGCGCGATCCTCGGCGTGAGCATGGGCGGCATGGCCGCGCTCCGCATCGCGTTCACGAAGCCCGAGTTGTTCGGCGCCGTCGGCGCGCACAGCGCGGCGGTGTTCGCCGAAGACCCGGACCAGTTGCCGGAACGGTTGAAGGGCTACGCCAGCCGGCTCGGCTTCGACGAGGTGTTCGGCAATCCGATCGAGAAGGAGCCGTGGCAGAAGGCCAACCCGCTGTGCATCGCCAACGCGGTCGACGCCAAGGTCCTCGGCACGCTGCGCATCTACTTCGACGCGGGCACGGCGGACCGCTACGGGTTCGCCGCGGGCAACCAGCTGCTCCACGACGCGCTGGACAAGAAGAAGGTCGCGCACACCTGGCGGCTGATCGAGGGCGGTGGCCACTCCTGGGGCTCGGGATTCCAGGACCAGACGCTGCCGCACAGCTTCGCCATGGTCGGCGGGATGTTCGCCGGCAAGCCGGCGACGAGCGGCACCGCCGATGCCAACGGCAAGACGCTGGAGAAGTCGGGCGACAAGGACTGAGCGGCCGCGGAAATCCGGGACCCGCAGCAGCCTCCCCGCAAACTCGGCCGATGAGCCCGACTAGAGGAGGGCGGGCGGCCATGTTCCAGCTCGAACATCGCGTGCGGGTCTTCGTGTTCCAGGTGCTCGACCGCCGCGTCGAGTTCCTGCTGCTACGCCACAAGCCGCGTCAGGAGTGGCCGCTCGGTCCCGTCGTCGGCGCGGTCAGCCCGGGCGAGAAGCTCGAGGACGCGATCCGCCGCGAAGTGCACGCCGAGACCGGGCTCCGCCGGCCGGTGCACCTGATCGAGCTGCAGGCACCCCAGAAGGACCTGTTCGGCGACGTCGGGCTGGTCGAGTGGCCCTACGCCTGGCAGGCGGGCACGCCGAGCGAACCCGTGATGCACCTGCGTCCTGGCCCGATGATCGGCGAGCTGCAGTGGCTGCCGTTCGACGCCGCCTTCCGCGAACTCGAACTGCCCGCCGATCGCGACGCACTGGTGCGGCTCCAGTTGTCGCTGCAATAATCGCAGCCGTTTCGCCCGCCGGGGCGTATACCGGCCGCCCCGCACGACTCATGAGCGACGATTCCAAGAAACCGGCCCCCGGCGACATCATGGCCGACGGCCGGCTCCCGAGTTCGGCAATGCGCAGCTACGCGCTGCTGACGCCGCATCTGAAGGAGCTCTACATGGGCTTCTACAAGGCGACCTACGGCAAGTCGAAGATCGACCTCAAGACGAAGGAGTACATCGCGATCGCGGCGTCGCTGGTCTCGGGCTGCAAGGGATGTCTCGAGGGACACCTCAAGAAGGCCAAGAAGGAGGGCGCCACGTCCGAGGAGATCGCCGAGGTGATCGCGATCACCCTGGGCGTCAACGCGGCGGCGATCGTCGACCGGTCGGACATCGCCAACTTCCACCTCGGCGGGTTGTTCGAGAAGCCCGAGCCCTGATGGTGCAGCGGCGAACCGTGATGCATCGCCGTGGCGTGCTCCCGGTGGCGGCCAGCGCCCCGACGCAGCGAGGCCAGAACCGGTCGGCTCGCACCCCGGCGGCCGTCTTTCGCAACGGCCGGCAAACCGCAGCCCGCACCGCACCGTTGCACGCAGGGTGACCGTGACCCACCAAGGCCCCATCCAGCTGCTGCCGCGGATCCCGCCATCGGCGCGGTTCGCGCTGGCGGCGATCGTCGTCGCGATGCTCGTGTACGTCATGGCGTCGCTCGAGCAGCCGCCGGTCGCACAACCTGACGACGATCCGGTGCCCACGATCGTGGCGGTGCCCGAACTCGACCGGCAGATCCTCGCCGGCGCCCAGGACGCGACGCGCGAGCAGCGGCTCGCGATCGAAGTCGAGCCGCTTCGCCACCTGCTGTCGAAGTCGATCGACGTCGGCCCTTCCGTCGCCAGCGCACTCGGCGCTCCCGACCGCCCCGTGCCCGTGGCCGAGGTCCGCGACAACCTCGCCACGATGCGGCTGCGCTGGCTCTGGTACGAAGGCGTCCTCGAGGAACTGAGCGGCCCTCGCGAAGGCCACCCGGTCCGCAACTACTCGATCTACGAAGCGACGGTTCGTCTCGCCGACGGCAACCACGTGTTGGCGACGTTCTCGATCCCGCCGCCCGAAGGCGTGAAGGCCGGCGACTGGGTCCGCGTCGATGGCTACCTGCTGAAGCTCCGCGACACGACCTACCCGCGGGCGATCGAACGGGCGCCAATGCTCGTCGGCCGCGCGATGCAACGCGACTACGAGGACTGGCCGCCGGTGACGGTGCTCGACCCGAACGTGTTCGCGAAGGTCGATGACCGCAGTGCGTTCCCGGGGGATCCGATGTGGCGAACGGTCGAGGAGGACCAGGACGTACCGCTCTGGCACCTCGCCGCGTACGCGCGCGACACCGCGGCCAGCCGAACCCTCGCCGACTGGCGCGCCTTCCCGGTGCTGAACGCCCACGACCACCACGAGAAGCTGAAGGACCACGAAGTGCCGCGAGGCACGCCGATCCGCATCGTCGGACCGCTGATCCAGCGCACGTCGATGGCCGCCCCGTCGAACCCCGCCGGCATCTCCTCGTGGACCGTGGCGTGGATCCAGGTGCGCGAGTTCGGCGGACACGTCATCCCCGTCTGGGTGCCCAAGCGCGTCGACATCGCCACGCGCGCCCAACTCGAGGTGCGGGGCTACTACTACCGGTGGCTCGCGTACGAGACGAACCGGAATCGCGGCTACCGCATTCCCTTGTTCGTCGCCGCCGACCTCGACCTCTACCAACTGGAGACCGGCGCCGCGATGCGTGAGATCGGCCTCTGGATCGGCGGCAGCCTGACCCTGTTCCTGGTGCTGCTGCTGTGGAGCCAACATCGCACCGCGCGATCCTCCCTCGAGCACAGTCGGGCCATGGACGCCCGCCGGCGCCGACGTCGGGAACGAACGTCGACGCGGAAGTCCCTGACGACGCCGAGTTCCTGACGAATCGGGCAGCGGACCTGCGCCGGTTCGCGGGGACTGATCCCCTGATTGTGCTCGTCAGGCCGAGGGCCCCCGCTCCGCAACTCGACCGCGAGATTCCCTGTCCACCCGGCCTCGTGGATCCAACCCGCATGCGTCGCACGACGACGCCGCACCGCGCAGGGAAGCTGCCGCAGCCCCAGCCCCGCCAGGGCCTTCCGCCCGAGCACAGCCAAGGGATCAGTCCCCGGGTCGTGTCCCACCGCTGCAATCCGCTCGGTGCTCCGGAACATGCGACGCCATCGGCTCGTCCTTGCGCCTCGGAGGATGCCCCCGATGTCCAATCGTTTCGAACTGGTGCTCGATCACGACAAGGTGAACTTCCAGCTCCGCGGCGACGGCGGCAGGACGCTGCTGGTCGGCCTGCCCGGCACGAGCAAGATCATGCTGCAGAACGCCATCCTGCACGTCCGCTCGGCCTTGCGCGACAGCCACAACCTGGTGCCGCACCGGAGCGCCGACGGCCGACACTTCCTGGCGGTCCGGGACAAGGACGGCAGCGTCCTCGCGAAGAGCCCGCACGTCGCCACCCCTGCCGAAGTGGAGGCAATGGCCCACACGATCCTCGCCGTCGCCGGCAAGGCACCGATCGTGGACATGACCAAGCACCCGGCGATGCACTGACCGCCACCGGGCACGATCGAGTGCCGCTGCCGGTCAGTCCCCGAGCGAGCCGGCAAGCGCCAACGCGCGCCCGAGGCCATTGGCCATCCGCACGCCGTGCCAGCAGAAGTCACGGCCATCGCAGACCAGGAGGCGCGCGCCCCCGAAGACGTTCGCGGCCGCCAGTTCGCGGCGCTGCGTTTCGTCGAACTCCCACGGCTCGCTGGCGAGCAGCACGCAATCGACGCCGCCGGCGCGAACGACGTCCGGATCGAACTCCGGATAGCGCACGGCCGCGTCGGCACAGACGTTCGTCAGGCCAACGGTCGCCAGCACGTCGTGTACGAACGTCGAGCGCGCGATGCTCATCCATGGTCGGCGCCAGATCACGTAGCAGACCCGCAGCAACGCGCGCCGCTGCCGCGCGGCTGCCGCCGCGACGAGCCACGACTCGATGCGAAGCAGCCAAGGAGCTGCGGCTGCGTCGCCGACGCCAAGACGCGTCGCCAGTTCGCGGAGCGCGTGCGTGGCTGCGACCACGTCGCAGGGCGTCTGCACCAGCACGGGAAAGCGGGCGCCGAGCCAGTCGAGATCCTCGGGCCGGTTCTCTTCGGCATTGCCCAACACCAGATCGGGCAGCAACGCGGCGATCGCCTCGCGGTCGGGGTTCTTGGTGCCGCCGATGCGTGGAACGTCGGCCAGCGCCTTCCCAGGCTCGGTGCACCACCGCGTGCAACCGACCAGACGATCGCCAGCGCCCAATGCATGCACACTCTCGGTCGTGCTGGGCACCAGGCTGACGATCCGACGCGGCGCCGTCATCCGCACGGACCGCCGCGCCAGGGCTTGGGCACGGCACGCCACGCGCCGAGCCCGAACCACCGCTGGAGGGTCGGCAACTCGAAGGTGTGACCGTGCACGCCATCCTGCGGGGAGTCGCGGTGTTCGGTGCCGAGCGGACACGCCGCGCGGGTCGCGCATTCGGATGCGCAGCCACCTCGATGGCGATGCGTTCCGCACGCCGCCAGGTCATGGTTGCCCATGCCATCACTGACGCTGGCCGGACACGCCGCGAGGCAGGGACGGGAACACGTGCAGCACGGCCGGAACGACTCGGCGATCGACGCGTCGGGAACGTCGCCGAACGGCTGGCCGTCGATCAAGAGGGCCGCCCGGACGCGCAACCAGGGACCGTACTGCGGGTGCAACAACAGCCCCGAGACCGGCGACACGGTGCCGAAGCCTGCTGCCTCGCCGAGTCGCGCGGCACACACGCGACCGCCGCCGTCGAATCGCAGCACGCGCACCACGATCCCGAGCGGGCGCAACGTCTCGGCCAGGGCTTCGGCGGCAAGCGACGTGGCGCCCGCCACCGAACTGCTGTCGCCGCGCGCGTCTTGGCCCTTGCTGGCCCACCATCGTCCGCCCGTACCGAGTACCACGATCGTACCGCAGCGGGGCGCGATGGCGGCGACGCGCCGTTCCTTCGGTTCGCTGGCATCGAAGCGGACCCGATCGACCGCACCGAGCAGGTTGAGTCCAGCCGCCGCACCGCGGAGACGCATCTGCTCGAGCTGGGCCGGGAGCATGGAACGGGTGGGCGGGGCGAAGCGACGTCGGCGACCGGAGCGGCGAGTTTGGCCGCGTGCACGAACCGCTGGCAAGCCCCAGGTGCTGGCGCGGACCACGATGTCCGCCCTCCAGGCGCGCCGCAGTGCTGGGCCAGCAGGGCGGTGGCGCGGACGGAATCGAGCCCGCCGAGGGCAGGCTGCCCACCGGCACATGATGTGCAGTGCGAAGTCGTTACAGCACCGATCGGGCGGCTCTGGACGCTCCTGTCCGTAACCTCGCCCCTTCTGCACCCGTTCCGCACCGCCCGCCCAATGCACCATCGAACCGTCACGCTCGTCATCGGCGTCTTGCTGCTGATCGCCGGAGGAGCCGTCGTCGCACCCTGGATCCTCGGCGGCGACGAAGCGCCGATCCTGCGGTGGAGCGCCACCGACGAGACGGAAGTGCCGCCGGAGCCGGGAGAGGTCGAGGCCGCGAACCTGGATGCCGGGGACGCGCGCACGGCAATCGAACTCGAGGGGAACGGCGGCGCCGCCGACGAGCGGGTCGAGGTCGTGCTGCGCGGACGCGTCGTCGACAAGTTCCGCAGCCCGGTGGCGGACGCGACCGTGTGGCTCGACTTCGGACGCGGCGGCCCGCGCGGCGGTGGCCAGGGCAACCGCCAGCGTCGGGTGCCCGACCCGGTGACGACGGATGCCGAGGGGCGCTTCGCATTCCAGGGCCAGACCTTCCGCAACTTGCGGGTGTGGCTGCAGGTCGCCCACCAACGGCACGCCGTCGGCGTGTTCGACCGCGACGTCGGCAATGTCACCACCGCCGTCGACCTCGGCGACCTGACGTTGATGGCGGGCGGCGAGGTGCGCGGCCGCGTCACGGACTTGGAGGGCAACGGCATCGCCGGCGCCGAACTGCGCCTGCAACCTGAGAACGGCAACACGCTGCGCCAGCTGCGCGACCGCGAGAAGTTGCTCCCGCCGTTCACGACCGACACGAACGGGTACTACCGCCGCCCGTACCTCGCCGCTGGCGACTGGTCGCTGACAGCGACGGCGAAGCGCCACACCGAAGGCCGATCGGGGACGTTCGCGGTCGAAGAAGACCAGGCGGCCGACGTCGACGACATCCGGCTCGGGCCGGGCTTCGAAGCGACCGGCATCGTCCGCAACCGCGAAGGCCAGCCGATCGCCAAGGCCGCCGTGTCGATGCAGAGCGAGCCGCGGCCGCGCAACGGCAACGACGGCCAGGAAGGGGCGCCGGGCGCGAACGGACGCCAGGGACCAGGGGGGCGGGGCGGGCCGGGAACGTGGTTCGGCGGCCGGGAACATCGCACCACCACCGACGACCAGGGACGGTTCTTCCTCGAGCACCTGCCCGGCGTCGCGATGCGCCTCGACGTCGACGCCGACGGCTACCTCGACTACCGACAGAACGGGATCGACCCGACGCTCGGCGTGCTCCTGCAAGTCACGATGCAGGACGGCCTGCGGATCGAAGGCAGGGTTCGCGACGCCGACGGCACTCCGGTGACCCTGTTCGCCATGCGCGCAGTGCGCTTGCGCGGACTGCCCACGCCGGGGCAAGGCAACCTCGACGTGAACGCCGTGATGAACCAGTTGCGGCAGGGCAACCTCGACGAGGCCACGCGAGCCAGCCTCCGTGCGCAGTTCGAAGGGCAAGCCGGCAACCTGCGCGAGATGTTCGGTCGCGAAGGTGGTCGCGGCGGCCGTGGCCCCGTCGGCCCCGGAGGCCCCGATGGCGGCCGCCAGAACCTGCGCGACCTCGGCAAGGCCGAACGTCATGACGACGGCCGGTTCGTAGCAACCGGCCTGCAGGAAGGCGTCTTCGAAGTGCACGTGCAGTCGCCGGACCACGCGCGGTACCGCTCGGCCGAAGTCGAGGTGCGAAGCGGCGGCAGCCCACCGGTGCTCGACGTGGTCGTCGACGGTGGCGTCTACCTCGCCGGCGTCGTGCTCGACGGCGCGGGCAACCCGATCGTCGACGCGCAGGTCGAACTGCGCGCACCGTCGGCCCTGGAAGGCGTCGGTCGACGAGGTGGTCGCGGCGGGCGCCCCGGCGGCGACGGCAGCGGCGGTGCTGGCAACACGGTGGACATCGACAGCATCACGCGAGAGTTCGCGCGAGTGTCCGCTTCGGCAGTGCCGGGGCTCGAGGTGCGGACCAACCGCGAGGGCCTGTTCGTGTTCAAGCATGCGACGCGCGGCACCTGGCGTGTGCACGCCGAGGCACGCGGCCATGCAGCCGCCAGCACCGACGCGTTCGAACTCACCGCCGATCGTTCGAACCTCGAGATCCGCCTCGCCGCCCTCGGCAGCATCCAGGGCGTCGTCGCCGGCCTCCGCAACGACGAGCACGGCGAAGCCCGGGTCGCCGCAGTGCCATTCGCCAGCAACACCGGCGGTGACGGCGCAGCCGCGCCGTTCGGCGGATTCGGTGCGTTGTTCGGACGAGGTCGCCCCGGCGGCGGTGGCGGCGGCGGTCCGTTCCAGAGCGTCGGCGTCGAACCCGACGGCAGCTACCGCATCCCCGACCTGGCGCCCGGCGAGTACCTGGTGCGCGCCTGGATCGGCTCGACGCAGGACCTGATGCGTGAACTCGCGCCCCGCTTCACCGACGGCACGCTGCGGGCCGACGTCGCGGTGCGCGCGAACGAGACCAGCAAGCTCGATGTGCCGATCACGCGCGCGGTCGTCGGTTCGGTCGCGGGCTCGGTGCTGCACAACCAAACTGCCGGCGCAGGCCTGCAAGTCGAGCTGCAGCGCAACGACGAGAACGGTGCCAGCGGCGCCCCGGGCGGCGGCCGCGGGCGCGGCGCGGGCGGCGGCTTCCCGGGCTTCGGCCGCACGTTCCAGGCGACCGTCGCGGCCTCGGGGCGCTTCACGATCGCCAATGTGCCGCCCGGCCTCTACCGGCTGCGGGTGCAGAACGCGCGCCGCGGCGGCACCCTGCACGAGGAGGTGTTGCAGGTCGTTGCCGACGTCGTGACCGAACGCACGATCGTCGTCCAGACGCACTCGCTGCGTGGGCGCATCACGCGCGACGACGGCGGCGATGCCACCGAGTTGGGCGGCCGCATCTCGCTGCTGCCGGGGTTGACCGAGTTGCCACCGAATCTCGGCGAGTGGCAGCGGACCAACCCTGGGCTCGACGCGCGCCTGCAGAACGGCGCCTTCACCTTCGACGCGGTGAAGCCCGGCGGGTACCTGCTCGTCGCCACGGTGCGCGGTCGCGAACGCACGCATCAGGCGATCGTCGTGCAGGGCGATCAGGAGATCCTGGTTGCGGCCGGCAAGCCAGCCGCGCCGCGGACCACCCCGGCACCAGGCCCGACCCCTCAGCCGGGCGGTCGCTGATCCCACCTCGGCCATAGGCACGGCGCGCGCCGGTCCGTACCCTGCACGGCTCGTCCCGGAGCCCAACGATCCGCTTCGTTCCTGCACTCGCCGCCGTCGTCCTGCTCGCATCCGGCATCGCGCTCGGCGGCTACTGCGCCGTGTTGGCGCTGCGCCGCGATCCGGTGCCGACGTTCGACAAGAGCCAACGGCCGCAGCGCGCCGCGGCGCTGGCGGCCCCGGCTGCGCTCGCGGCCGATGACGAGTTCGGCCGTGCGCTGCTCGCCCCGGTTCCGACCGGAGCGGCGGCGGCCTCGGCGCGCATCGAGGTGCTCGTGCGCAATCTGCCGGCGGACTGGCCGCGTGCCGCGGCCGGCCTTGCGATCCACACCGACGACCTCGCCTCGGGGCTGCATTGGCTGCCGATCAGCGCCGCCGTCGCGCACGATGGCGCCCTGCGGATCGCCCACGAACTGCCGCGGCGCGGGCGGTGGACGTTCGCCGTCGCCGCGCACCGCGAACACGCCCTGCACGGCTACCTCGTGCGTTCGAGCGCCGTCATCGGCGAGACCGCGGTCGTGATCCTCGATGCGACGGCGGTGGACGTGGAGTTCGTGCCCACCGACGCCCGAGCGCGCAGTACGCCGTGGCGCCTGCAACGACGCGACGATCCGCAGTGGCTGTCGATGCACACCCCCGCCGGGCTGGCCTTCGCGAACGGCGCGCCGGCTCGCGTGTGGCTCGGCACTGGCGACTACGACCTCGTCGACCCGCTCGGCCTCGGCGGCCCGAGGCCGTTCACCGTTCCCACCGACGCGCGCGTCACCGTCAGCGCCGAGTCGGCAGTGCCTCCAGGCCCGCTTCGCTGAGCCGGAACACGCGCGGCGACACCGGGTGCGGGCTGTCCGCGGCGATCTGCGCAGTCGTCGCCATCAGGCGCTCGAGATTCTGGCCCGCCTCCGGCCCGACCCACAGCGTGTCGCGGTCCGGGATCGCGACCAGCAGTCCATCGCGCGGCGGCAGCAGCAGCACCCGCGTGGCGTCGAAGCCATCGTTGGTCTGCACGACCACCGGCGCTTCGATCGGCGCTGCGGGCAACGGACTGCCCAGCCGGGCGAGGTTGGCCATCGCGAGGTTGTGCACGTCGACCACGTCCTTGCGCCAACGTCGCAGGTGTTCGCGGCAGACGAACACCATGCTGCTCTCGCCGTTGACGACGTAGACGACGACGACCCCGTCGGCCAGCGGCGTGTAGGCGAGACCATCCGTGCCGAACGTGCCCTGCGCTTGCAGCCACGCGCGGGAACGCACCTGCGGCAGCAGTTCCGTCGCGGCAACGGCGAAGTCCAGGTCGCCGACCCGGTCGAGCCCGACGTCGCGGATCTCGGCGATCAGGCTGGCGACGAGACGCGTGAACGCGTCGTCACCGGCATCGGCATGGCGCACCAGTTCGTGCATCGACACGACCGTTTCCTGCCGATCGACGCGAAGCAGGCAGGCAAAGCGATCGGGCAGCATGCCGAGGAACGCCACGTCGGGCTGCGTGCGCGCGAGTTCGGTCTCGAATCGCACCATGAACGCGGCGACCTCCGGCGCGATCGCCGGCACGCTGTGACGCAAGCGGCGGTGCACGACCACCGCCACGAGCGACGCTGCTGCCCAGCCGACGAGCCACCACCACATGCCCCGGCTATCGTCGCCCTGGCGGCAGCGGCTGGAGTGCGATGCCAGCGGGGCTGTGGTCACGGCCGGATCGGCCCGCCATGATCGCCGCATGCCAGGCAGCCGGACGCTCTACTTCGACCACGCGGCAACCACGCCCCCGCTGCCCGCCGCAGTGCGCGCGATGGCGGAGGCCGCCGAGGCAGCGTTCGGCAATCCGAGCAGCGCGCACGCCGCCGGCAGGGCGGCCAGGCGCGCCCTGGAGGACGCCCGCGAGTTCCTGCGCGGCACGCTGGGCGCCGCTCGCGTCGTGTTCACTTCGGGAGGCAGCGAAGCCGACTACCTCGGCATCATCGGCAGTGCCGCCGCACGGCCCCCGGGCCGCGTGCTGATGGCGCAGAGCGACCATCCAGCACTGCTGCAGTGCACCGGCCTGCTCGCGCGCTGGCGGCACCACGTCTCGACGCTGCCGGTGACGCGCGAAGGCGACCTCGCGCCGGAGACCCTGTTCGAGGCCCTGGGCCAGGACGTGCGCACCGTTGCGCTCATGTACGGCCACAACGAGCTCGGCACGCTGTGCCGCCTGCACGACCTCGTCGAACTGGTCCGGCGCACCGCCCCCGCGGCGCACGTGCACGTCGACCTGGTGCAGACGTACGGCAAGCTGCCGCTCGATCTCGACGAGTTCGACGTCGACTCGGTCGCCGTGTCGGGCCACAAGTTCCGCGGACCACGCGGCGCGGGCTTCCTCGCGCTGTCGAGCACCGCCGAACTGGCGCCGCTGCAGCTCGCCGGTGGCCAGGAAGGCGGCCTGCGCGGTGGCACCGAGAACGTGCCGGGCGCCGTCGGCCTGGCGATCGCCGCCGAGCACGCGCTCTCGCACCAGGCGGCGACCGCGTCGAGAACGGAAGAGTTCGCACAGACGGTCTTCGCCGCGTTGCGCGACGTGGTCCCGGGCATCGAACGACTCGGCCACGCCGACCGCAGGTTGCCGCACATCCTGTCGGTGCGCCTGCCCGGCATCGTCGGCCAGACGCTGGCGACGCGATGCGACGCGCGCGGGCTCGCGTTCTCCACGGGGTCGGCCTGCCACGGCGCCAACGACGACGGCACTGGCAAGCCGGCGGACAACCACGTGCTCGCCGCGATCGGCTTGGACCGGCGCGCCGCCCGAGAGGTCGTCCGCGTCTCGTTCGGCAGCGACAGCACCGCCGAGGACGTCGGCGCCGCGACGCGCATCCTGGTCGACGAGTGCGGGCGACTGCTCGATGCAGCCCCACGCGACCGTTCCCACGGCGGCGCCCGGCAATGAGCGATCCCGCGACGACGCCGGCCATGGCGCAGTACGCGACGTGGAAGCAACGCCACGCCGACGCGCTGCTGTTCTTCCGGATGGGCGACTTCTACGAGCTGTTCTTCGACGACGCGAAGACGGCCGCGAAGGCGCTGGGACTCACGCTGACGAGCCGCAGCAAGGGTGAGGGCGCGATCCCGATGGCCGGCGTGCCGGTGCGCGCGCTGGACGGCTACCTGCGGCGCCTGGTGCAGATGGGCCACAAGGTCGCCATCTGCGAACAGCTGCAGGATCCGAAGGACGCCAAGGGCGTCGTCGATCGCGCGGTCGTGCGCGTGGTCACGCCCGGCACGCTGACCGAGGACAGCCTGCTCGACGGCAAGCGCAACAACCACCTCGCCGCGGTGACGGTCGGGCGCGATCGCGCCGGCCTCGCCTGGGTCGATCTGTCGACCGGTGCGTTCTGCGTGCACGAATGCGCGCCGGAGCGCCTCGCCGACGAACTCGCGCGCATCGAACCCTCGGAACTGCTGCTGGCCGAAGACCAACGCGGCCAGTCGCGGACGTGGCAACCGCAGGACGGCGTGCCGACCACCTTCCGGCCGCCGTGGGACTTCGGCGTCGAGAGCGCGACGCGCACGCTGCTGCAGTTCTTCCGCGTCAGCACGCTGGGCGGGTTCGGCGTGCAGGACCTGCCGCTCGGTGTCGGCGCCGCCGGCGCGCTCGTCGCCTACCTGCAGTCGACGCAACTCTGCGCGCTGCCCCACCTGCGTGGCCTCGAGGTCTGGCACGACGGCGCGTTCATGCGCCTCGACCGCACGACGCGCGCGAGCCTCGAACTGGTGCAGACGATGCGCGACGGCGAAGGCACCTCGCTGCTCTCGGTCATCGACCGCACGGTCACGCCGATGGGCGCGCGGGCGCTGCGGTCGTGGCTGCTGGCGCCACTCGCCGACGTCGCCGCGATCACCCGCCGGCAGGATGCCGTCGCCGAACTGCACGACGACCACGCCCTGCTGCGGGACGTCGCCGAACCGCTGGCGATGGTGCTCGACCTCGAACGCCTGTCGTCGCGAGCGGCGTTCGGCCGCGCCAACGCTCGCGACCTGGTCGGCCTGCGCCAGAGCCTCGAACGCCTGCCGGCGATCCGCAGCCGGCTCGCGAGCGCCGCGAGCGAGATGCTGCGTGAACTCGCAGCGGCCATCGATCCGCTGCCCGACCTCGCCGGCGCGATCGCCGCGACGCTGGTCGACGAGCCGCCGCTGGCGCTCAAGGACGGCGGGATGATCCGGCCCGGCTGCAACGCCGATCTCGACGAGCTGCGCACGCTCGCTCGCGACAGCAACGAGTGGCTCGCCCGTTACCAGCAGCAGCTCGTCGAGAGCACCGGCATCGGCAGCCTCAAGGTCGGGTTCAACCGCGTCTTCGGCTACTACATCGAAGTCACGCACACGCACCGCGAGGTGGCACTGCCGCCGGCGTTCCAGCGCAAGCAGACGACCAAGAACGCCGAGCGCTACGTCACCGACGAGCTGCGCGCCTTCGAGAGCAAGGTGCTGAAGGCCGACGACAACAGCAAGGCCCTCGAGTACGAGTTGTTCACGGCGTTGCGCGAGCGCGTCGCCGCGGCCGTCGCGCGGCTGCATCGCACGGCCCACGCGATCGCCGAACTCGACGCCTGCGTGTCGCTGGCGACGGTCGCGCGCGATCGAGGCTATTGCCGTCCGGTCGTCGACGATTCGCTGGTGCTGGCTATCGAGGACGGCCGGCATCCGGTGATCGAGGCGACGCACGCGGCGGGCACGTTCGTCGCCAACGACACCGACCTCGATCCGCCGCAGCGGCGCCTGGTCCTGCTGACCGGCCCGAACATGGCCGGCAAGTCGACCTGGATCCGCCAGAACGCGCTGATCGTGGTGATGGCGCAGATCGGCGGCTTCGTGCCGTGCAAGCAGGCGCGCATCGGCGTCGTCGATCGCATCTTCACGCGCGTGGGCGGCGCCGACGACATCAGCCGGGGAGCCTCGACGTTCATGGTCGAGATGACGGAGACCGCCAACATCCTCAACAACTCCACCGCGCGCAGCCTGGTCGTGCTCGACGAAGTCGGACGCGGCACCAGCACCTACGACGGCATGTCGCTGGCGTGGGCGATCGCCGAAGACCTGCACGATCGCGTGCGCTGCCGCGCCCTGTTCGCGACGCACTACCACCAGCTGATGGACCTCGCCGGCGACGGCAAGGGCATCGTCAACTGCCGCGTCGCCGTGCGGGAATGGGGCGACGAGATCGTGTTCTTGCACCGCATCGAGACCGGCGGCACCGACCGCAGCTACGGCCTGCACGTCGCCCGCCTCGCCGGCATCCCGAAGTCCGTGATCGAACGGGCGCGCGCCGTGCTCACCCGGCTCGATGCCGATGACGACAGCCGACGCACGGCGATGGCGTCGCCCACCGACCGTGCGCGGCCCGGGCCGCGGCAACGCGACCTGTTCGCACCGCCGCCAGACCCCGTCATCGAGGAACTGCGGGCGCTCGGTCTCGACGACCTTACGCCGCGCCAGGCACTCGATCTGCTGCACCAGTGGCAGCAACGGCTGCGGGCCTCGCCGCGAACGCCGTGAGCCTGGCCAAGGCGCCCGACCCCGACAGCCGATAGCCTGCGCGACGATGGGCGACCCGATCACGATCCGGCCGTTCCGGCCCGGCGACGAACCCGGCCTGCTGGCGGGACATGCCCGGATCTTTGCGCCGCGGTCGCGCGCGCACTTCGACTGGAAGTTCCGCGACAACCCGACCGGCCAGGTGCACATCATGGTCGCCGACCACGCGACGGCCGGGATCGTCGGCGCCTACGTCACCCTGCCGGCGCACTACCTGATCGAGGGCCAACGCCGCATCGTCGGCCAGTGCGTCGATCTCTGGGTGCTGCCCGAACACCGGCGCGCCGGGCCGCGGCCCGGGCTGTTCGTGAACCTGGCGCTGGCGCACTACGAACTGTGGGGCGGCAAGGGCGACCACCAGAACTCGTTCCACCACGGCTGGCCGATCGCGACGTGGCGCATCGGCCAGAAGTACCTGCGCTACGAGATGGTCCGCGACTGGGACTTCCTGTTCCGCGAGCTGCCGCCCGGCGGTCTGCCCGCGCGGGCGACGGCGCCCGGACTCGAGGTCCGCAAGGTCGCGCGGTTCGACGCCGCGACCGATGCGCTGTGGGCCGCGTTCGCACCGACGACGCGCCTCGCCGCGATCCGCGACGCGCGCTACCTGAACTGGCGATACGCCGACGCCCACGACGCGAAGTACGACCTGTTCGAGTGCCGGGAACGCGCGACCGGCACGCTGCGCGGCGTCGCCGTCGTGAACGTCTGCGACTTCCTGGCGCCGAACACCTGCTACCTCGTCGACTGGCTCTGCCCGGCGGACGACCTCGACGCGACCACGGCGCTCGTTGCCGCCGCGGAACGGCGCGCGAACGAGGCCAAGGCCGCGGCGCTGGTGACGTTGTTCCAGCACCGCGACGCGCGCTTCCTGCAGTTCCAGCGGCTCGGCTTCCTCGTCTACGGCACCGTCTACTTCCAGGTCGTCATCCCGTTCGACCAGCACGAGACCGAGTTCTACAAGGAACAGTGGTACCACACGCTCGGCGACAGCGACCTGGTCTGACCGGCGACGGGTCCCGCGATCGTGCTCGTCGGGTCGACGGCGCCGCGCGCCCGTTCACCGCACGCCGAACCAGATCACCGCGCCGAGCCCGCCGACGACGATGACGAGAAACACCAGGATCTGCCAACCCGGGCGGCGGCGCTCGACGGGCGGATCCGGCGGAGTGCTCACGTTCGCGTGCTCCCGAACAGCACGACGCCGAGCGACCCGAACAGGATCGGCGGCACCCACGCCGCGACGATCGGATGCACGAACCCACGCGTGCCCAGACTCTGGCACGTGAGATCGACGAGCAGGTAGCCGCCGCACAGACCGATCGCCGCGAGCACGCGCCCGACGCGGCTCCGGCGCTCGAAGTTCACGGCGAGCGGCAGCGCGAGCAGCAGCAGCAGCACGTTCGCAAGGGGCCACGTGAAGTGGCGGTGCAGCGCCAGCGCCACCTTCGGTTCGTTGGGGCGATTGCGCGCGAGTTCGGCGAGGTCGGTGTACGAGAGGTGCTCCGGCTCGACGGTGTCGCGCGCCTGCCCCACCAGCACCGCCGGCGTCAGGTCGGGCCGCTCGAGCCAGCCGTGCGGGGTCGCGACGCGGGGGCGTTGCAGCCAGCCATCGACGAGCCGCCAGTCACGCCGCTCGTCGTCCCACACCGCTTCCTTGGCGCGCACGAGGTGGCTGTCGCCGGTCTGCGGCGACTCGACCAGCAGGTTGACGTGCAGCAGGGTGCGCGCGACCGGGTCGAAACGCTCGGCGTAGAACCGCTGCGTTTCCGCGCCGAGCTGTTCGTGCACGACGGCGCGGTAGGCCGTGTTGCCGGACCGCAGGAACGTCTCGTGCGTCACCAGTTCGGCTGCGAACGCGGGCACCACCCACTGCCAGCAGGCCGCCATCGCCAGGGCCGTGACAACCGCCAGCCCGAGCATCGGCCGCAGGATGCGCTGCGTACTGCGACCGACGAACAGCATCGGCACGATTTCGTTCGCGTGCTGCAGCCGTGCGATCGTGAACATGCACCCGATGACCAGCGCGAACGGCGCCACGGTCATGAACAGCACGGGAGTGAACCGCGCGTAGTGGAGCGCCAGGTAGAACGCGAGGTCGAGCCCGCCGTAGCCCAGCTCGTGCGCGCGTTCGGCGTAGCGGGCGACGTTGTTGAGCAGCTCGACCAGCACGCCGAGGAACAGGAAGAACACCAGCGCCGCGGCGAAGGCGCCGAGCGCGATGCGGCCGACGTAGCGATCGAGCAACGTCATCGCCGGAGCTGCCTCCAACACAGCGGCAGCCCGAACGCCAGCAGCAGCACGACCGGCAGGCATCCGTAGGCCGGATTGCTCGTCGACAGCAGCAGTCGTTGGCCGAGCACTTCGCCGAAGTAGAACAGCGCGAGCGGCACCAGGGCGGCGACCAGCGCCACCACGCGGCCGCGTTCCCGCGCCCACTCGGCGAGGCAGTAGCCGATCGGCGCCAGCAGGGCCGGCATCACCGAGAAACAGCAGCGGCGCACCAGCGTGTAGATCGCGTCGTGCGGATTGCGGTGCACCTCCCGCATGACCTCGGCGAGCAACTGGTCGCTGCGCAGGTCGTCGTCGCGATCTTCACGGCGATCGCGCGTCGCGACGTCGCCGATCGGCACCGAGAGCCGCGTCTCGCGAACCGGCGTCGACCCGCCGAGGGGGTCGGTGATGCCGTCGAGCACGATCGTGATCGCCTCGGCGCCTTCCTCGATCGGCGGGATCGCGACGCGTTCGACGAACAGGATCGGCGAGCGCAGCGGCGGGCGCGGCTCGGGCATGTAGATCGTGCAGTGGCGGTACTGCTCACCGTCCCGTTCGCGGAACGTCATCACGTAGTCCGAGCCGGGCAGGCGGATGCGGTCGGAGCCGAGGTTCATGCTCAAGAACGCGCTGCGCACGATGTCGGCGACCACGCGGTACTTGCGGAAGTGCACCTCGGGCACGAGATAGTGCACGGCGAACGAGCCGAGCACGGTGAGCACGAGACCGGCCAGCACGGCGGCGGCCATCGGCGTGCGCGGCGAGATGCCGGCAGCGCGGATCGCGACCAGTTCGCGGTCCTGGGCGGCACGCGTGAACGTCATCACCGTCGCCATCAGGAACGAGATCGTCAGCAGGTGCTGGAACGAATCGAGCGCGAAGAACACGGTGATCAGCAGCGCATCGAGTGGCCCCCCACCCTGCGAGCGCTGGATCCCGCGATAGACGCCCGACACCAGCACGACGGCGAACAACACCACGAAGGTGATCGCGGCGTTGACCGCGAGTTCCCTCAGGTAGTATCGGTGCAACCGCCACATCGGCGCCCATGGTTCCGCAACGCGCGACGCCGAGCAACGACCCGCTGCCGCATTCCCGTGCCGTGGAGCAGAACGGCGCGAGCGCCAGTGCCCTGCCGGCGATCGCCGAGGCGCTGACCGCGCTGCTCGCGCAGGACGTCGCCCATTGGCACGAGCACGGCTTCGTCGTCGTGAAGCAGCGCACGGTGCGCAGCGTGTTCCGCGGCTCGCTCGGGGGCGTGCCCGTCTACGTGAAGGTGTTCCGGCCCGACACGCTCGCCGATCGCTTGCGCGACCTGGTCCGCACGCCGCGGGGCACCACCGAGTGCCGCGCCCTGGTGGCACTGCGCTCGCTCGGGCTGCCCGCCGTCGAGCCGGTCGCCCACGGCCTCGCGAGCGCTGGCGCGTCGCGGTGCAGCTTCCTGGTCACGCGCGCGCTCGATGCTGCCCCATTCGCTTTCGCGACCGCGGGCACCGCCGGCGCCGAGCGCACCGGGGCCCTGCTGCGCAGCCTGCACGACCTCCGGCTGGCGATCGGCGATCTGCACCCCGGCAACCTGCTCCTGGATGCAGCCGGCACGCCGACCCTGGTCGACCCGTCGAAGGTGCGCCGGCGCGACGCGCTGTCCCTCGCCGAGCGCGCGAACGGCCTGGCGTTCTTTTGCCACGAACTGGACGGCGGCGCACTCGATCCGGCGGCACGCCCACTGCTGCGCGGGTATCTCGCGGCCGGCGACCTGCCCGCGTCGTTCCGCGCCGAACTCACGCTCGCGACGCGTCGGTTGCGTGCCGAGGCGTTGCCTGCCTTCGGCCGTCGCGCCACGCGGTCGTGCAAGCACACCGAGGTGCCACCGCGCCACCGGGCGACGCCGCGCTGGCACTGGCACCTGCCGGGGCTCGACGCGGCGATGCGAGCGCGATGCGAAGCGTTCGCCCTCGCACCGACGGCGCCGACCAAGACCGGTCGTCGGGGCTCGGTGTGGCTGCTCGACCAGCTGGTCGTCAAGGAACGCGACGCCGGCAAGGCGCAGAAGACCTGGCGCGCCGCGTACTGGCTGCTGTTCGCAGGCGTGCCGCAGGCGGCGCCGATCGCGCTGCGCCTGCATGCCGGCAAGGGCCTCGTGTTCAGCCAACGGCTGCCGAACGTCTGCCTGGCCGACGAGCTGCGCGCGCAGCGGCTCGGCCCGCCCGCCATCGCCGCGGCCGCGCACTCGCTGGGCGGCGCCGTCGGTCGCCTGCACGCGCACGGGCTCGGCAACCGCGACCTCAAGTTCGAGAACCTGGTGCGCGACCCCGCCACGGGCGAAATGGCCGTCGTCGATCTCGATGGCGTGCGGCGACGCGCTGCGAACGACTCGCGCGGGCGCGGCGCGGATCTCGGCCGGTTGCTGGCGGCGTTCCGGGCCGCGGGCGCACCGGGCGGCCGTGGCACGCTGGTCGCGTTCCTGCGCGCCTACCTGCGCGCGTGGCGCGCGCTGCTGCAGGATCCGCCGTTGCGGCGGCTGCTCCGACGCGCGGAGCAACGGGCCGGCGAGTGGGCTTCGGCCCACCGCTGACCGGCGTTCAGGCGAGTTGCAGCGTCGCGAGCCGGGTGCGCAGCCGTTCGCCGCCACCGCCGAGCACTTCGAACGTCGCCGCGTCGCGGTAGTGACGCTCGACGTGGTACTCGACCGTGTAGCCGAAGCCGCCGTGGATCTGGATCGCTTCGTCGGCGGCATGCAGCATCGCCTCGACAGCCGCGAGCCGCGCGGCGATCGCCGCCGCACCCGCGTCGTCGCCGCGGTCCGACAGTCGCGCCGCGTGCCAGACGAGCTGGCGCGCGCCGTCGACCTGACGCTTCGTCTCGACGAGCTTGCGGCGCACAGCCTCCTGCGCCAGCAGCGGCTTGCCGAACGCGATGCGTTCGGCCGCGTGCTTCTTCGCCGCCGCGATCGCACCGAAGCCGCCACCGACCGCGGCCCCGCCGACGCCGATCCAGCCGGCGATCTCGGCCCGTGCGATCGCCCCACGCGCGGCCTCGCCGGTCGCCACGACGGTCGCCGGCACGCCTTCGAACGTGAGCGCCGCACAGCCCGCACTGGCGAGACCGAGCGCGCGCAGCGGCGCGCGACCGATGCCGGTCGTGGCCACGACGAGCACGGGAGCCCCGTTCTCGGTCGCGGCGACGATGCAGGTGCCAGCGTGTTCGCCGGCCGGAACCACGCGTGCCCGCCCGTGCAACCGACCGCCAGCGAACGTCACGCCGTGCTCGGGTCCGACCCACGCCGCTGCAGCGCCGCCGACCACGTCGGCGAGCGGGCCGCCGCCGGCGGCCTCGAGCGCCAACACGCACTGCACCTGCCCGATCCACAGGCTCGCCAGCGAGCCGCCGTGCGCGCCGATCGCCTCGAGCGCCGCGACGAACGGCACGAGCCCCATGCCCGCCCCGCCCGACGACTCGCCCATCGACAAGCCGAACACCCCGAGTTCCGCGAGTCCGCCGAACGCCGCCTGCGCAAAGGTGCGGTGCTCGTCGAGTTCCTGCACGTCGGGGGCGACCACGTCCGCCGCGAACTTGCGGACCGTGTCGACGATCATCTCCTGGTCTTCGGTGAGCAGCAGGTTGTGCATGGCGCGAACGTCGGTCAGCGGCCGCCTTCCCAGTAGTAGAGGAAGCGCGGCCCGGTGGAGTGGGTCAGCAGGTGGCTCACGGCGCCATCGACGCCGGTCTTGCCCGCGACCATGCCGAAGAGCAGGTCGCCGAGGCCGGGGCGGCGGCGAGCCTCGACGATCGCGAGCTTGCTGCCGAGCTTCTGCTCGAACCAGCGCAGCGCATCGTCGTGGTCACCGAGGTCGTCGATCAGGCCGAGCGACTTGGCCTGCGATGCGGTGTAGATGCCGCCGTTGGCGGCCGTCAGCACCTGGTCGCGGTCGAGGCCCTCGCGCCCTTCGTCGACGACGTCGACGAACTGGTCGAACAGCTCGTCGACGATCGACGTCAACATCAGGTGCTCGGCCGGCTCGAGCGCGCGCGTCGGCGACAGCATGTCCTTGTACGGCGTGCGCGCGGACTTGATCGCGATCTGGTCGACGCCGAGCTTCTTTGCCGCCTCGGCGAAGTTCCACGCGCTCATGATGACGCCGATGCTGCCGGTGATCGACGTGCGCGGCGCCAGGATGCGTTCGGCGGCGACCGCGACGTAGTAGCCGCCGGAGGCCGCCATGTCGCCGAACAACGCGAGCACCGGCTTCTGCGGGTGCGCCTGGCGGAACGCGCGCACGGCTTGGTAGATCGTGTCGGAGTCGGTGACGCCGCCGCCCGGCGAGTCGATCAGCAACAGCACGCCGCGGATGCCCGCGTCGCTCCCGGCCAGGCGCAGCGCCCGCTTCACCTGCGAGACCGTGCCGCCGGCGGCGCCGAGCAGCGGAGCCGACGACTCGGCAATGGCGCCGCGGATGGCCACCTGCAGCACGCGTTCCGGGCTGCCGCGTTCGCCGACGATGTGCACCTCGTCGAACGGCACGCCATCGGCGTCGGCCCCGAGACCGGCCGTCGCGAAGCTGCCGACGCTCAGCAGCAACAACAGCACGTTGAGGCCCGCCGACGCGACCAGCAACAAACCGAGGAAGATCGCGACGAAGAACGCAACGCCGCGCGTCTCGCGCGGCGCCGGCGCGCCCGACCACTGCGGGGGCTGCGGCGGCACTCCCGGCGGTGGGGCTGGCGGCTGTGCGGTCGTCGTCATGCGGGCGCCACGAGGCCTCGAGCAACGACCAGCCGCTGGATGTCGGTCGCGCCCTCGTAGATCTCGGTGATGCGAGCGTCGCGCAGCAACCGCTCGGCGGCCGTGCTGCCGTCGATGCCGCTCTCGCCGAGGATCGACACCGCCGCGCGCGCGGCGCGGTTGGCGAGCCGCGACGCCGCCAGCTTGGCCATCGCCGCCTCGGTGCTGCACCGCACGCCTTGGTCACGCAGGATCGCCGCCCGCCAGGTCAGGAACCGGTAGGCGTCGAGATCGGCCGCCAGGTCGGCGAGCGTCCACTGGTCCGGCTGGGTCGCGGTCGGACGCCCCTTGGCGTCCACCTGGGCCGCGAGGTGCGCGCGAATCAGGTCGATCGCGGCGCGGGCGATGCCGAGCGACTGCGACGCGATGCCCAGGCGCCCACCATCGAGAGTGTCGAGCGCGATCGTGAAGCCCTGGCCTTCCTGCGCGATCAGGCAATCGGCCGGCACTTTGACGTTCTCGCAGACGATCTCGGTCGTCGGCGAGCCGCGCAGCCCGAGCTTGCGTTCCTTCTTGCCGACGCTGACGCCAGGCCAGTCGCGCTCGACGACGAACGCCGAGATGCCCTTCACGCGGTCGGGGCCGGTGCGCGCGAAGACCACGAACAACTTCGCCTCGCTGCCGGTCGTGATCCAGAGCTTGGCGCCGTTCATGATCCAGTGGTCGCCCTGCTGCTTCGCCTCGCAGCGCAGCGCCGCCGCATCACTGCCGGAGAACGCCTCACTGAGGCAGTAGGCGCCCAGCCACTCGCCGGTCACCAGCTTCGGGAACCAACGCCGCTTCTGCGCCTCGGTGCACCACTTGCCGAGCAGCGAGTTCACCAGCGAGTTGTGCACGCTGATCGTCACGCCGGTCGACACGCACACGGCGTTGATCTCCTCGAGCATCACGCAGCTCGCGAGGTTGCCCATCGCCGTGCCGCCGTGCTCCTTCGCCACCGTCGTGCGCAGCAGGCCGAGCTCGGCCGCCCGCTGCACCTGCGCGCGCGGGAACTTCACCTCCGCGTCGATCGCCGCCGCGTCGCCGAGGCTGCTCGTCGCGTAGTCGCGCACGAACGCACGGAACTGCTGCAGCTCCGGCGACAGCGCGAAATCAGGAACCTGCGGGGCCTTCAACACGGGGGTCGTCATCGCGGAAGCGCGGCTCACGGGTAGGTGTAGAAGCCCTTCTTGGTCTTGCGGCCGAGGTGGCCCGCCGCCACCAGGCGGCGCAGCAACGGACACGCGCGGTACTTGTCGTCGCCGAGCCCGTCCTTCAGCACGTCGAGGATCGACACGCAGACGTCGAGGCCGATGAAGTCGGCGAGCGTCAGCGGGCCCATCGGGTGGTTCATCCCGAGCTTCATGATCTCGTCGATCGCTTCGCGGGTGGCGACGCCCTCCATCAACGCGAACGCCGCCTCGTTGATCATCGGCATCAGGATCCGGTTGGCGACGAAGCCCGGGTAGTCGTTCGCGAGCACCGGGATCTTGCCGAGCGCCTTCGACCAGCCGTCGACGAGGGCGCACGTCGCGTCGGCCGTGTCGTTGCCGCGAATGACCTCGACCAGCTTCATCAGCGGGACCGGGTTCATGAAGTGCATGCCGATCACGCGGTCGGCGCGGCGAGTCCTGGCGGCGAGCGTCGTGATCGAGATCGACGACGTGTTGCTGGCGAGGATCGCGCCCGGCGGCAGTGCGGCGTCGGCGGCCTGGAAGACCTTGGTCTTGACGTCGAGGTTCTCGGTGACGGCCTCGACGCACAGATCGACCTTGCCGAGCACCGCCATGTCCGTGCCGGCGTGCAGGCGGGCCCGGGTCGCGCCGACCTGCTCGGCCGACAACGTGCCCTTCTCCTGGAACTTCGCGAGGCTCTTGTGGATCGTCGCAACGCCGCGCTCGACGAACTCCGCCTTGACGTCGACGAGATGCGTGGTCACGCCGCAGGTGGCGAACACCTGCGCGATGCCGTTGCCCATGGTGCCCGCGCCGATCACGGCGACCGCGGCGGGAAGGGATGGTGTGGTCATGGCGATTGGACGGTGCCGGAGGTCAGACGCATTCGACGGCGAGCGCGACGGCGTTGCCGCCGCCGAGGCAAAGGCCCGCCATGCCGCGCGCCTTGCCCGCCCGACGCAGCGCGTGCAGCAGCGTGACCAGGACGCGGGCACCGGAGCAGCCGATCGGGTGGCCGAGCGCCACGGCACCGCCGTGCACGTTCCACCGCGCCGGGTCGATCTCGAGCTGGCGCTGCAGCGCGACCATCTGCACCGAGAACGCTTCGTTCATCTCGACCAGGTCGAAGTCGCGCGGGCCGCAGTTCAGCAGCGCGCACAGCTTCTTCGTCGCGACTTCGGGGGCCATCATCACCCACTCGGGGGCGAGGCCGCCGGTGGCGTAGCCGGTGATGCGGGCGAGCGGGGCGAGTCCTTGGGCCTTCGCCCACTGCTCGTCGCAGACGACGAGGGCAGCGGCGCCATCGTTGATCGTGCTGGCGTTGCCCGCCGTGACCGTGCCGCCGTCGGGCTGGAACGCCGGCCGCAGCTTCGCGAGCGCCTCGGCCGTCGTGTCGGGGCGCGGTCCTTCGTCGGCCTTCACGACGATCGGGTCACCCTTCTTCTGCTTGATCTCGACCGGAACGATCTCGGCATCGAACGCGCCGCTCTTCTGGGCCGCCACCGCGCGGCGATGGCTCTCCGCGGCATAGGCGTCCTGCTGCGCGCGCGTCACGCCGTACTTCGCCGCCACGAGCTCGGCGGTGTTGCCCATGTGGAAGTCGTTGTAGTGGTCCCAGAGACCGTCCCACACGATGCCGTCGATGGCCTGCACGTGGCCGAGCCGCGCCCCGCCGCGCGCCGCGGGCAGGTAGTACGGCGTGTTGGACATCGACTCCATGCCGCCCGCGACGGCGACGCGCAGGTCCCCGGCCTTGATCGCCTGGGCTGCCAACATCACCGACTTGAGGCCCGAGCCGCAGACCTTGTTGATCGTCACCGCGGCCGCGGCGTCCGGGATGCCGGCGAGACGCAGGGCCTGGCGCGCCGGGTTCTGCCCCAAGCCCGCCTGCAGCACGTTCCCCATCAGCACTTCCTCGACCTGGTCCGCGGGCACGCGGCTCCGCTGCAGAGCGGCTGCGACCGCCAGGCCGCCGAGTCGCGGCGCCGAGAACGACGCCAAGGCGCCCTGGAACTTGCCAATTGCGGTGCGGCACGCGGCGACGATGACTGGACGACCCATCGGGATCTCTTCGGGGACAGGGGAACGTGGCGTCAACGCTGGTCAGACGCATGGAATGTCGTTCCAGGCCGGACCAACGGGCCGAAGATCCTAGGCATCCGCCACCGGACCCGCCATCGCGCCGTGCTGCGGAAGTGAGGCGGGGAGCCGCCGGAAAGGGCCACGGCCCGCCCGATCAGGTCGATCCGGCGGGCCGTGGTACTGGTGGAGTCGAGGGGAGTCGAACCCCTGACCTACGCATTGCGAACGCGTCGCTCTACCAACTGAGCTACGACCCCGCAGCAATCGGGCGCGACACGCTACCGAACCGGCACGGCGAGGTAAAGAGCCTGCTGGTCGGGCCAGTCCGTGAGTTCGCGCATGACGCCGAGTCGCGCCACCCCGTCGGTGACGAACCCGGCGACGAGCTCGTGCGTGGGGCGGTAGCGACGTTGGCCGGTCGCCGCGAGCGTGGCGCCGTGGCGCGTCGCAATGCCCCGCGTCGTGACGACCGGCCCGGCGACCACGCTCGGCGCCTCGACGCACACGCGGCCGGCCGCGAACACGCCGGCATCGCAGACGATCGGCGCGCCACCTGCCGCGCGCACGAAGTGCACCGCCCCCGCACCTTCGATCGGGCCGACGAACGGCGACCCGTTGAACGAGCGATCGCCGACGGACCAGCGGCCATTGCCGTCGACATCGTCGAACGCCGTGGTGCCCGGCTCGGCGAGCGCCGCGAGCAGCAACCGCCCCGGACCGGTGATCCGCACCGAGCGGCCGCAGTAGACGTTCCCGAGCACGGCGATCACGACGTCGGCGCCGAGTTCGAGTTCGAGTGGCGCGCTGCCGGGCTCGAGCCAGAGGTTGCCCGGCACGACGACGAGGCCAGCTGCGCCACCGGCGCCGAGTTGGTTCGCGGACGCCGCGAACACGTAGTCGTCCGCATCGGTTCCGGCCGCGAGGTGGCGCAGTGCGAGATCGACTTCGCGACGGAAGCTGCCGATCACGTCGCCGCGCAGCGCGACCGCCAACGCACGACGGTCCGGGACCGGCAGCGCGGCATCGCCCGACGCGGACGTCGCCGCCGCGCCATCCGTGAGTGCCTCGCCGAACGCCGCCGCGGATGCCCCCGGCAGCCGTTGGCCGGCGAACACGCGCCGCCGCCCTTCGCCACCGACCACCTCGACGATGGTCTCGTCGCCGTCGTGCAGGATCGCTGCGCGGCATCCCGCAACGTTCGGTTCGGCGACGCCGGCGATCGCCAACGCGGCAGCCCGCTGCATCGCCGCCGCCTCCGAGCATCGCGCCATGTGGCTCGACCGCTGCACGCAGCGCAGCGCATCGTGCACGGCACCGATGCCGACCGCGAACGCCACCATCGCCGCAAGGAACACCGGCGAACCACAGGTGCTCGCCAGCAGCCGGCTGCCGCACGCCAGCAGGGACGGCCTCATCGCTCCCCGCCCTCCCGCAGCGACAACGAGCCCACGTCGAGGTCGGTCTGCCAACGCGCAAGTTCCCGTTCCCGGGCGTCGAGGGCTGCCTCGGCGCGAGTGGCGGCATCGCGACACCACCATGCGACCACGAGGCTGGTCAGCAGCAGCAGGATCGCTGCGCGCCACTCCCCCGATTCGGATCGCAGGTCGCTCACGCCGACGTCCCCGGCCGACCGCGCGCCACGTCGACGATGTCGCCACCGGTGCGGGCGGCGTCAGGCGGGTTCTGGTTGAGCCAGTCGAGCAGTTCGTTGCACTCGCTGGCGAGTCCGTGCAGCAGGTCGCCGCGCCGCAGACTGATGCGGAATGCGACATCGCGGCTGCGGATTCGCTGCAGCGCCAGCCGCAACCGGAATTCCGGGCCGCTCACGCGCGAACCCAGGCGCCAGGTCACGAACAGGACGGCGAGCACGCTGGCGACGAGGAATCCGCCGATGGCGAGCCAGGTCGTGGCCGAGTCGGCGGCAACGGGCTCGCCTGCGGCCGCGGCGAGCATCAGGCCGCGGCAGTGCCACGCGAGCAACACCAGCGACACCGCCAGCAGCGCGCCCGGCGCGGCGACCGTGATGCCACGCAGGGTGCGGGATCGACCGGCGGCGGAACGCGCGACAAGGCTCGACGACATGGGTGCGACGACGTGGATGGTGCTTCGGCTCCATGACCTTCCGGAGCCGCCGCAAGCCGTGGATCGGACGCCTCCCGCCGACCGTTGAGCCGGGCGCACCGACATGGTCCCGCAGTTGGACGCAAGACGGCGAGGCCCAGATGCCGATGAGGCGCGTGTTCCCCACGAGGGGACAGCACGAACATGGGCGAGCAACCGAATCAGGCATCGGCGGGCAGGGCGACGATCTTCGCCGTGACCTCGGGCAAGGGCGGTGTCGGCAAGACGGCGCTGTCGGTGAACATCGCGTGCGAATTCGGCCGCCGTGGCTATCGCACGATCGTCGTCGACACCGACCTCGGCCTCGCCAACGCGCACATCCTCGCCGGCATCAAGCCCAAGCGCACGCTGACGGACTACATCGAGGGCAAGGCCCAGCTCGCCGAGATCGTCGAGAAGGGGCCGTGCAACGTGAAGTTCATCGGCGGCGGCAGCGGCGTGAAGGAGATGGCGAATCTCGACGACAACGGTCGCGCGCGCATCTGCCTGATGATCGAGGAGCTGCAGCCGTTCTGCGACGTGATCATCCTCGACACGGGCGCCGGCGTCGCCAAGGTCGTCACCGACTTCGTCAACCTCGCCGACCAGACGATCCTGGTGACCACCAGCAACTTCGCGGCGATCGCCGATGCCTACGGCATCATCAAGGTCGTCGTGCAGGACGGCTACAAGCGGCCGATCCACTGCGTCGTCAATCGCGTGCGCTCGCCGGAGGAAGCCGAGCAGGTGTTCGTGAAGCTGAAGGGCTGCACCGAGCGCTTCCTGGGCTTCGACCTCGATTGGCTCGGGCTGATGCCAGAGGACAGCACCGTCGAGAGCGCCGTGCTCAAGCGCACGCCGTTCAGCGAGGCGTTCCCGGGCAGCGTCGCCGCTCGCTACCTCACCAAGTTGGTCAACGGGCTCGAACGCTTCGTCTTGAACGGCAAGCCCGTGGCGGAGACCGCCAAGACCTGAACCGGATCACGAATGTCGAAGGGGACGCGGGCTCGCCCGCCACACGAGAAACCAAGGAACCAGGGGTAATCAGGATGAACCGTACGACGAAACAGGATGCGAGCGATCGCATGGACACGACTGCCAAGGTCACTGCCGCCGCCGAAGAGGCGTTCGGCCGGCAGGCGAACAAGGGCATTCTCGCCGACAAGGTCGCCGAGGAGCTCAACGTGCCGCGCCGCACCGCCGCGCGCGTGCTCGACGCCGTGCTCGACGCCGTCAGCGATCTGCTGCGCCATCGCGGCAAGGTCGCGGTCAAGGGCTTCGGTACCTTCGAGCGCCGCATCCGCAAGGGCCGCGCCTACAAGCACCCGCTGACCGGCGAGAGCATCGACGTCGCCAACAAGGAGACGATCATCTTCAAGCCGAGCGATCAGCTGATCGTCGAGACGCGCAGCAACGCCGCACCGCGACCGAAGAAGGCGCCCGGCCTGCCGACCGACGACATCCTGTTCCAGGGCTGAGCCACGGCGCCGTGACCGGGCGGCCCGCGCCCACTATCCTTGCGGGCCGTGACCGCCACTCCTGATCGCGACTTCGCCGCCGCGTGCGTGCAGTTCGACGTGCGTCCAGGCGACGTCGCGACGAACTGCGCATCGATGCGAGCTGGCGTCGAGGAGGCCGTGCTCGCCGGCGCGCGTCTGTGCGTGCTGCCGGAGCTGTGGTCGACTTCGTTCCTGCCGCAGTTCGACAGTGACGTCGTGCAGCAGGCCAGCGAGGCCGAGACCGAGCTCGCGGAGCTGTCGCGGGCGCACGGGCTGGTCGTCGTCGCCAGCACGATCGAGCCGGTCGGCGGCGTCGTGCACAACACCGCGCACGTCTACGACCACGGCCAGCGGGTCGCCGCCTACCGCAAGATCCACCTGTTCTCGCCGAATCTCGAGCACCGCCGGCATGCGCCCGGCGACCGGCCCTGCGTCGTCGACACCTCGCTCGGGCGGCTCGGCGTCCTCATCTGCTACGACCTGCGGTTCCCCGAGCTGTCGCGCTACTACTTCCACCGCGGCGTCGAGCTGTTGGCGATCCCCGGGCAGTGGCCGGAGGCGCGCGCCCAGCACTGGCGGACGCTGCTCCGCGCGCGCGCCATCGAGAACGAGATGTTCGTGATCGGCTGCAATCGCACCGGCCAGGAACCTTCGCAGCGGAACGGCGAGCCGATGACGTTCCCCGGCGACGGCCGCATCATCGACCCGACCGGCGAAGTGCTGGCATCGGGTTCCGGCGAAGCAGGGGCGATCGTCGCCACGATCGAGATGCGGAAGGTGCGCACGATGCGGCGCATCCTGCCGATCGAGCGCGACCAGCGGCCGACGGTCTACCGCGAGCTGTTCGCGGAGACGTGGCCGCTGATGATCGCACGCAGTCGCGACGCCGATCCGGCGAACGACGTCGACGACGAACCGGCGTGATCGCGTCCGATCACTCGACGAACGCCTGCAGCTGCTGAAGTCGCTGCGGGCGCTTGATGCGACCGAGCGCCGCGTTCTGCAGTTGGCGCACGCGCTCGGCGGTGATGCCGAGATCCGCAGCGATCTCACCGAGCGTCTCGGGCTCTTGGCCGTCGAGGCCGTAGCGACGGCGCAGGATGCGACGCTCGCGATCCGGCAAGTCGGCCATCACCTCGGCCAGCGCCTTCCGCAGGTCGCCCACGGGGACCGATTCGGGAACGGCGGGCGCCGCGTCGTCGACGAGCGACTGCGCGAGCGTCGAAGCCTCGTCATCGCCGCGCGGCGCGTCGATGCTGACGGCGTAGCGACGAGTGGCGAGGACCCAGCCGATCTTCTCTTCGGGCACGCCGAGCTTGGCCGCGAGTTCGCCGTGCGTGATCTCGCGACCGGCTCGGCGCGCCTCGTCCTGCGCCCGGCGGATCTTGCCGAGCAGCTTCTGCACCCAGATCGGCAGGCGAACCGTGCGCGAGCTGTTGTAGAGCATCTTCAGCACCGCCTGGTGCACCCAGAACTGCGCATAGGTCCGGAATCGAACGTCGCGCCGCCAATCGAAACCGTCGATCGCCTGGAACAGCGACGCGTTGCCTTCCTGGATCAGGTCCTGCGTGTCGACGCCCAGACCCCGGTAACGGCTCACCGTCGACAACACGATGTAGAGCGCGCCCTCGACGTAAGCCTGGCGCAGCGTCGCGAACTGATCGACCATGCGGACGAACCAGTCGCGATCGACGCCGCGCGGCAGGCGCAAGCCGAGCGCAACCCTGCGCACCTCGGCCGCAGCCTGCTTGCGCAGTTCGGTAGCCGCGGCCGCGGGCATGCCACTGCGCTCGAGCACGTTCTGCAGCAGCGTGGCGAGGAATTCATGGCGTCGCGCCATGCGGAATTCCTCCGCGCGATCCATCGGTACGATCCGCCGCAGATCCTGCTGGTAGTCGGGTTCGCGCACGTCCGGGAACGTCACTTCGGCGGTAGTCCGACCGCTGGGCTGCCGTTCTGACGGGAGTTCGTCGAGGTCGAGGGTGAGCCGCGCGCGCTGGAATCGCTTGATCAGTCGGTCGACCGTGGGGCCGAACCGGTCCGTGGTCACGTCGAGCAACGCGTCGAGTTCGGCGAGCTTCAGGCCAGGAGGAGACTCCGCAGGCCTCCGCACCACCGACGAGATCAGTCTGGCAAGCACCATGGCAACCTCACGAGTAACGTCGCCGCGCTGATACGACGGATGTCGGCGGCGTGACCTTCACGGTCGCAAACCGCACAGCGCGTGGACGGCCGCAGAGGACAAGTGCCGTGCCAACCCTGGTCCCCAGGCCAGGAGGGTCTGCTGCCGTCAGGCCGGCGGCCGCCCGTCGGCGCGCCGCCTACTTCCGGCGCACCAGCATCAGGATCACGACGAGGAGCAAGGCCCCGCCTCCCACCAACAGGAACGGCGGCAGGCCGTCTTCCTCGCCCGCCTTCGGCAGGCTCGCCGACGGCGACGGCGGCGGCACCGTCTCCTCACCAGCCGCCTTGTCCGGCACCAGCGCGTGGCCGGACACCGGGCCCGTAGCCGGAGTTGGGTCCCCGACGACACGACCCGTGGCCATTGGCGCGGGTGCGGGCACTTCGTTGGCAGCCGGGGTCGACGGCACGTTCGACGCGGCGCCTCCGACCGGCACCGGCGTCACGCCGACTTCGATCTCCGTCGTCGCGTGGTCGAGGAAGCGTCCAAAGACCGAAGTGCTGGTGCCGCTGTAGAGGTCGAACTTCATGTCGACCTTCACCTGGTACTTCCTGCCCATCTCGGCATCCGGTCCCATCGTCACCGGCATCTCGAGCACGACGTAGTTGTCGTAGACCGGACGACCGAGGTACCCCTTGGCGAGTTGGCCGTTCTCGGCCGGACGAATCGTGTGGGCACCGAGCGACACCGGCCCTTGCTGGGGACCGGACAGCACTTCGAGCGTCGCGGGCGAGGGGATCACGGCATCGCCCTGGAGCGACGCGACGATGCGCAACACGCCACTCTGGCCGGGCAGCAGGCGCGGCGGCGTCACCGATGCCTGGAACCGGCACATGGCCGACGCCCCGGTGACGATGTTCCGCTCGAGCCGCTGCTCCTCCGTGAGCATCTCGTCCTCGCCCTTCTGCCGCCCGCGGTTCTCCATCTTGGCGCGAGCCTCCGGGTCCTGTTCGCCAGGGTCGACACGCTCGACTCCTTCGTTCTGGCACGGCAGCAGGCTGGCGAAGCAGACGATCCCGAGGAGAAGGCGCATGTACATCGATTCGACGAAGCAGGGTGCCAAGGGGGCGGGCGATGCTAGCTCGCGACCGGGGGCCGGGAGCGCTAGACGCCAACCGGAGCCCCAGAATTCCGCGCGAAGGGACTCACCGCGAGACGAAGCGCTTGAACGGGCCCCATTCCAAGGCTACTTAGGCCCCCTGCCCATGGCCCCCCCGCTGACCGCGCCTTCCGAAGCAGTCGTTCTCGACGCCCTGCGCGCCGTACGGGACCCGGACCTCAACCAGGACATCGTCGCGCTGGGCTTCGTCAAGGACCTGCGCATCTGCGGCGGCACCGTGGCGTTCGCGATCGAACTCACGACGCCCGCCTGCCCGGTGAAGGACCTGATGAAGAGCCAGGCGGAACGCGCCGTGCGCGCGCTCGCCGGCGTCAACGACGTCGCCATCGAGATGACCGCGCGGGTCACGGCGAGCCGCCCCGTGCTCGGCAACAAGGGCGTGATCCCCGGCGTCAAGAACGTGCTCGCGGTGTCGTCCGGCAAGGGCGGCGTCGGCAAGTCGACGGTCGCGGTCAACCTCGCCTGCGCCCTGCAGCGCACCGGAGCCCGCGTCGGCATTCTCGACGCCGACGTCTACGGACCGAACGTGCCGCTGATGCTCGGCCTCAAGGGCCAACCCGCGGTCGACGCCAACAAGAAGATCGTGCCGTTCGAGCGCCACGGCCTGCAGGTGATGTCGATGGCGCTGCTGGTCGCCGACGACCAACCGGTGATCTGGCGCGGACCGATGCTCCACTCGGCGGTGCGCCAGTTCCTCTTCGACGTCGCCTGGAACGACCTCGACTACCTGGTCGTCGACCTGCCGCCGGGCACCGGCGACGCGCAGCTGTCGCTGAGCCAGCAGGCGCACCTGATGGGTGCGGTCATCGTCACCACGCCGCAGGACGTCTCCGTGCTCGACGTGAAGAAGGCGATCCGCATGTTCCAGACCGTCAACGTGCCGATCCTCGGCGTGGTCGAGAACATGGCGTGGTTCACGCCCCCGGGCTCGAACGAGCGCTACCTGCTGTTCGGCCAGGGCGGCGGCGCCTCGATCGAACGCGAGTTCGGCGTGCCATTGCTCGGCCAGATCCCGATCGAGATCGAAGTGCGCGAAGGTGGCGACAGCGGCAAGCCGATCGTGCTCGCCGCGCCGGACTCGGCGAGCGCCAAGGCCCTCGCCGCGGTCGCTGGCAAGGTCGCCCAACGAGTCAGCATCCTCAACGCCGAGTGATTTCCGAGAGACCCGAAAGAACTGCCATGACGAACCCGACCAACACTCCCAAGACGAGCCGCTTCACCATGCAGTCGACGATGCTCGAATGCCTGACCGCCGATCCGTCGCTCGGCATGGTGCTGATGCGCGACTTCCATCTCGGCGGCTGCCGCAACTGCGGTTTCAACCCGCACGACTCGATCGAGACCGTCGCCAGCCAGAACGGCATCCCGGCCGATCGGCTGCTCGCGGCGATGAACCGCCAAGGCTGAGGCGCAGTCGCCGAGCCTGGCTGTCGCCGACGCGCCGCACTTGCGCGGCGCGCGACGGCAGCCAACACTGCTCGCCCCGGCACGGCCGGCTTTCCACCCATGGTCACCGAACTCACCGACAAGAACTTCCAGAGCACCCTGCAGACCGCGAAGGTCCCCGTGCTCGTCGACTTCTCCGCCAGCTGGTGCCAGCCGTGCAAGGCGCTCGCCCCGACGATCGACAAGGTCGCCGGCGAGTACAAGGGGCGGATGGACGTCTACAAGATCGACATCGACAACGCCCAGGAGGTCGCGGCGAGCTTCGGCATCATGAGCGTGCCGACCTGCATCTTCTTCCGCGATGGCAAGGAGGTCGACCGCTTCCTGGGCAACGCCGACCTGCGCACGGTCAAGGGTCACGTCGACCGCGTGCTCGGCTGAAGCTCCACAACAGCGCGAGGCCGAGGGGAATCGAGCCGAGCGCCAGCGGCCACCGGCTGCTCGCCGGTCGCACCGTGAACGGCGCCAGCACCCGCACGCCGTCGATCGTCCCGACGACCACGTGCCGGCCCGCGTGAGTCGGCACGAACCGGCACTCGCCGTTCGCCGACGTCTCGCCGAACGCAACTTCGCCGCCGTCGGGCTGCATCATGCGCAGCGCGAGCCCGACGATGGGCTCGTCGCGACCGCGTCTTCCGGCACGGACGACGACCGGCTCCCCGACCGTCGCCGGGATCGGCGCCACCTCGAGTTGCGGCAGCGCCAGAACGCCGGCGAGAACGACCGCGAGTGGCATGCGCGGTAGTCTGCCGGCTTGCCCCCGGAAATCGAGCACCTCGGTCGAGCGCCGTTCGCCTCGGTGCTCGAGCACATGCGCGCCCTGCACGCCGCCGTGCACGCGGGCACGACGCCTGGGCGCGTGCTGTTCGTCGAACACGATCCGGTCTACACGGCCGGCCGCGCGACGCCACCCGGCGAACTGCGGCCCGGCATCGTGCCGATCGAGCGCGGCGGCAAGATCACGTTCCACGGTCCGGGGCAGCTCGTCGTCTACCCGATCGTGCGCCTGCCGCAGCGCGACGTGCGCGCTTGGCTGCGGCGGCTCGAGGCGTTCGGGCTGCGCATCGCTGCGGCGTTCGGCCTCGCTGCCGAGCCGTCGGTCGACGGCACGGGCGTGTTCGTGGCCGGGCGCAAGTTCGCGTCGATCGGCGTGCACGTGAAGCACTGGATCAACCTGCACGGCATCGCGATCAACGTGGCGATGGATCTCGAGGCCTGGCAGGCGGTGCGCCCGTGCGGCTTGTCGCCGGACGTGATGACCGATCTCACGAAGGCGTGCGGGCGACCGGTGACGATGGCCGAGGCCGTCGCCGCCGCCACGGCCGCGGTTTCGGTGCTGACCGCACCGCCAGCCCCCGGTACGAACGTGGGCCGATGAGTGGTTCCGTCGAACTCGCCACGGACGGTGCGCACCTGGTGATCCGGTTTCCGTACCGCGAAGACCTCGTGGCGATGGTCAAGGACCTGCCGGGGCGCCGCTGGGACCCGAAGCAGAAGGTCTGGCGCGTGCCCGCCGAGCACGTCGAGCAGGTCTACGCGGCCTGCTCGCGGCACCTGTTCGAGTTCGCGCCCGAGATCTCCTCGCTGCTCGCGGGCACGCTGCGCCCGGCCGCAGCGGCCGAAGTCCCGTCGACGCCCTCGCGCCGGGCGCCATCACCGTCTCCGTCGTCGCCACCACCACCGACCGACGGAGCGCCCGCCGCGCTCACCGTGTCGGCGCTGAACGCGGCGGTGCGCGACACGCTGCGGCGGCAGTTCGCCGAGGCTCTCTGGGTCAGCGGCGAGATCGTCGACTTCGACAAGAGTGCAGGCCGCGAGCATCGCTTCTTCCAACTGGTCGAGAAGGCGCGCGGCGAAGCGCGGCCGTTCGCCGCGGTCAACGTCGCGCTGTTCGGCAGTGTCGCCGAGCGGCTGCTGCCGGCCCTCGCCGCGCACGAGCCGCCGCTCGAGTTGCGCGACGGCCTCGAGGTACGCCTGCTGGTGCGCATCGATCTGTGGTCCACGACCGGCAACTACCAGGTCGTGGTCCAGGACATCGATCCCGACTTCACGCTCGGCAAGCTCGCGCTGACCAAGGAGCAGATCCTGCGCGAACTGGTCCGCCTCGGTCTCGCGGCGCGCAACCGTTCGCTCGGTTTCCCGGTGCCCGCCCGGCGCATCGGCGTGCTGACGAGCCCCGACGCCGATGGCTGGAACGACTTCCTGCGTCACGTCGAGGAGGCGGGCGTGGGCCTCGACCTCGCGCTGTTCCCGATCAAGGTGCAAGGCCGCGACCTGCGGCCATCGCTGCTCGCGGGGCTCGAGTGGTTCGCGGCGAACGCCGAGCAGTTCGACCTGCTGTGCATCGTGCGCGGCGGCGGCTCACGCGGCGACCTCGCCTGGTTCGACGATCGGCAGGTAGCACTCGCCGTCGCCCAACACCCGTTGAAGATCGTCGTCGGCATCGGCCACCAGCGCGACCAGTCCGTGCTCGATGCGATCGCGCACTCCGAGAAGACGCCGACCGCCGTCGCCGAACTGCTCGTGCGCGGCGTGCAGTCGCTGCGCGAGCACGTCCGCGAACTCGGCGAACAACTGCTCGCCACGACCGCCGACCGGCTCGAGACCGCGACGCGCGACCTCGTCGCGACCGCCACTGCCGTCGCGCGCGCCAGCGAACGGCGCCTCGCGCGCGCGCAGACGTCGCTCGGCAGCGCCGGCCATCGGCTCGCGACCCTGGCACGCCACCGGCTCGGCACGGAGGCTTCGCGCCTCGTGCGAACCGGCGACCGCGTCGCCGGCATGGCCCGGCGCCGCCTCGACCTGGCCGCTGCCGGAATCGAGCGGGCGGCCACCACGCTGCGACTGCTCGACCCGCAGCAGGTACTCTCGCGCGGCTACACGATCGTCCTCGGCGACGACGGGCGCGTTCGCCCGTCGATCGCCGGAGTCGCCACGAACGCCAGCGTGCGCATCCGGTGGCGCGACGGCGCCGCCGACGCCCGCATCGACCGCATCCAGAAGGACCCCCGATGAGCAAGGACAAGAAGTCACCCGCCGAGCCCGGCTATGCCGCCGCGAGCGCCGAACTCGCGCAGATCCTGCAGGAGATCGAGAGCGGCCAGATCGATCTCGACGTGCTCGCCGAGAAGGTCGAACGCGCCGCCGCCCTGCTGGGCGTGTGCCGCCAGCGCCTCGCCGCGACCGAGACCAAGGTGCGCCGCATCACCGCCGAACTCGAAGTCGGCAGCGACGGCACGACCGCCCAACCCGACCCCGGAGCCACGCCATGAACTGGGAGAACATCATCCTGTACTTCGGCGTGTTGACGATCAGCCTGACCGTGCACGAGGCCGGACACGCGCTGTTCGCCCTGCTCGGCGGCGACCGCACCGCCTACCTCGCGGGCCAAGTGACGCTGAATCCCGTGCCGCACATGCGTCGCGAACCGTTCGGCATGGTGCTGCTGCCGCTGCTGAGCCTCTACCTCAGCAACGGCAACATGTGCTTCGGCTACGCGCACGCGCCGATCGACCCGTACTGGGCAGCGCGCCACCCCAAGCGCGCCGCGTTGATGTCGTCGGCCGGCCCGCTCGGCAATCTGCTGCTCGCCGCGATCGCCTTCGCCGTCCTGTGGTTCGTCGGGCGACCGGACGGCAACGCCGACGAAGCCGTGGCCAAGATCGCGCACGCGTTCCTGCTGCTGAACCTGCTGCTCGCCCTGTTCAACCTGATCCCGCTGCCGCCGCTCGACGGCGCCGGCATCGTGCGCGGGCTGTATCCGCCGGCCGGCCGCCTGTTCGATGCGATCGCCAGCATCCCGCACGCGACGCTCGTCGTGCTGCTCCTGACCTCGCGCTACATCGGAGAGCTGTTCTGGCCGATCTACTCGACGGTGCGCGGCTGGCTGCCGTACCCGTTCTGAACGACGACGTCAGTGGGCGCCGAGCATCGTGCGCGCCCGCGCCAGCGCGTCGCGCGCTGCCGAAGCTGGCGCGTCCGCGGTCGCACGCTGCAGCGCCTCGAGGTAGTGCAACAGCACCTCGCGATCGCTCAGGTCGCGCAGCAGATCGCGCACCGGGTGATGCCCGTTGGCCCGCAGGTAGCGGGCGCAGTCGGCCTTGGTGATCGTGCGGCCGGCGTGGTACGGATCGACGAGCACCGGTCGCACGCCGTGCAGGCGCACCAGGAAGTGGTCGGGCAGGGCGACGCCGGCGACCGAGAGGCCCGCCTGGCGGGCGACCAGCAGGTAGACGAGCGACAGCGTCACGGGCGCCCCGACACGGCTCGCCAGCACCCGATCGATCGCGACGTGGTCCGGGTCACCGCTGCTGGCGTCGCCGCCGCGCAGACCGAGGTGATCGTGCAAGCGCTCCGCGAGCAGGCGCGCGCAGGTCGGCAGGCTGCGGCCGCCCAGCGACGGCCGCAGTGCTGCCGCCTCGCGCCGCAGCATCGCCGACAGTTCGTCGACCGACGGCACGAACGTGCGCACCAGCCGCGCGAGCAGCAGAGCCCCTTCGAGCAGCGGTGCGGCAGGACTGCGGCCGGTGCGGCCGAGCCGCAGCGTGCACAGCCGCAACAGGTCGCGCCGCATCTCGATCGCACGCAGCACGCCGCGGCATCGCGAACGGATGCGCAGTGACTCGGCTTCCGCGCCTTCGCGCAGCGGCCCGGTCGCCAGTTCTCCCCACTGCACCAGCCGTTCGCGCGCGGCCGCGGCGATCGGGACGTCGTCGTCGCCGAGCAAGCCGATCATCGCGACGATCTGCGCCGGCGTCGGACCGGTCGGAGTGCTGCCAGGGTCGTTCATCGGGCTTCGTGGTGCGCCCGCAGCATAACGACGCCGCCCTCCTGCGCGTCGTGATCGCTGCCACGACGCTTGCCACGACGACCGTCGCTCGGGAACGATGCGCAGAACCGCCGATCGCATGGCAGCTGCCGCACCGGCGCCCCGGAGTCCGTTGCCGATGCACACGCCGCCGTCACGTCTGTCGATGTCGCCCGAGGAGTTCCGGGCCCATGCACACGCGGTCGTCGACTGGATCGCCGACTACCGCGCGCGCGTCGCCAAGCTGCCTCTGCAGAGTCGTGTCGTGCCGGGCGAACTGCTCCGCGCGCTGCCCGAGTCGCCGCCCGAACAGCCCGAGGGCTTCGAAGCCGTGCTCGCCGACCTCGACGCGCTCGTGATGCCGGCACTCGCCCACTGGCAGCATCCACGCTTCTTCGCGTACTTCCCGTCGAACGGCGACCTGGCGTCGGTGCTCGGCGACTTCCTGAGCACGGGCCTCGGCGTGCTCGGTCTCAACTGGCAGGCAGCGCCGGCACTGACCGAACTCGAACAACGTGTCGTCGAATGGCTGACGTCGATGTTCGGGCTGTCGCGACAGTGGAAGGGCGTGATCCAGGACACCGCCTCGACCAGCACCCTGCTCGCCCTGATCTGCGCGCGAGAACGCACCAGCGGCCATGGCGCGACCGCCGGCGGCATGCAGCACGGCGGCCCGCCGATGGTCGTCTACACCAGCAGTGAGGCGCACAGCTCGGTCGTGAAGGCCGCGCTGCTCGCCGGGTTCGGCCGCGACCACGTGCGCAGCGTCGGCATCGACGCGCAACGTGCGATCGACCCCCGTGCCCTGGCTGCGGCGATCGCCGCCGACCGCCGCGTCGGTCTGCGGCCATGTGCGATCGTCGCCACCACCGGCACGACCGCGACCACCGCGATGGACCCGATCGACGCGTGCGCCGAGGTCGCGGCCGCGGCCGGCTCCTGGCTGCACGTCGACGCGGCGATGGCCGGTTCGGCGATGGTGCTGCCGGAGTGCCGCCGGCTGTGGCACGGCATCGAAGGCGCCGACTCGCTGGTCGTGAATCCGCACAAGTGGCTCGGCGCGGCGTTCGACTGTTCGGTGTTCTGGGTGCGCGACGAACCGCACCTCGTGCGCGTGATGAGCACCAACCCGAGCTACCTGCGCACCGCGGTCGACGACACCGTGCGCAACTACCGCGACTGGGGCATCGCGCTCGGCCGCCGCTTCCGCGCCCTCAAGCTCTGGAGCCTGATCCGCACGCACGGCGTCGAACGCCTGCGCGAACGGCTGCGCCGCGACCTCGAGAACGCGCGCTGGCTTGCCGACACGATCACCAAGACACCGCCGTGGCGCCTCGTCACGGCGGTGACCCTGCAGACCCTCGTCGTCCGCCACGAACCGCCAGGGGTCGCCGGCGACGAACTCGACCGCCACACGCAGCGCTGGCTCGACGCCGTGCACGCGTCGGGCGCCGGGTGGCTGACACCGACGCAGATCGACGGCCGCATGGTCGTCCGCATCTCGATCGGCGCCCTGGCGACCGAGCGTGCCGACGTCGAGGCCTTGTGGCAGGCCATGCAAGCCGCCGTTCGCTGACGGTCAGCCGGCGGCGACGAGCGCTGGCGCGCCGATCGGCAGGCGCACGCGGAACGTCGAGCCCTTGCCGACCTCGCTCACGATCTCGATGCGGCCGCCGTGCCGTTCGACCGCGTTCTTGGCCAGTGTCAGGCCGAGCCCGGTGCCATTCGCCTTGTCGGTGAGCTGGTCGCGCCCGACCTGCTCGAACGGCTCGAACACGCGGTCGAGGTCGACGGCGGCGATGCCGACTCCGTGGTCAGCTATCTCGACGACGATCTGGCCTCCGTCCGCCGTGACGCGCACTTCGATCGGCGTGCCGGCGGGACTGAACTTCACCGCGTTGTCGAGCAGCCGGCACCACGTCTCGCGCAGCCGTGGACCGTCACCCGTCACGCTCGGCAGTCCGGGCGCGATCTCGAGCTGGACCCGATCCCCGACCAGCGGTGCGACCGCGGCGAGCGCCTGGCGCACACTGGCGGCGACGTCCACGGGCTGCGAAGCCCACTCGCTGTTGGCCCCGAGTTCGACCACTTCGTCGATCAGACGCGCGAGCCGCCGGGCCCCGCGCAGCGCGATGCCGGAGAACTCGACGCGCGTCTCCTCGTCGCCGCCGTCGAATTGCCCCAGGATCTCAGTCGCGCTCAGCAGTTCCGTCATCGGCGTACGGAACTCGTGCGAGACGTTGGTGACGAACGCCGCCTTGGCCCGCGCCGCAGCGAGTGCCGCATCGCGCGATGCGACGAGGTCGCGTTCCGTCTGCTCGCGCTGCCGGATGTTCTCCTGCAGACGCGCGGTCATCGTGTTGAATGCCGTGCCGAGGTCGCCGAGTTCGTCGTGGCTGACGACGCGCACGCTCGCGCCGAGGTCGCCCGCCGCGACGCGGGCCGTTGCGGCATGCAGCTCGACGATCGGCTCGAGGGTCCGACGCACCTGCACCAGGCCGATGACGACCACGACCAGCAGCGTCGACAACGCCGTCATCGCGAACACCCAGGTGAACTCGCGCGCCACCGCGAAGGCCTGGCTCTGCGCGTGCGACTGCACGACGAACAGGTCGAAGCGGTACTGCGGCTGCAAGAACGCACGCCAGTAGCGGGCGAAGTGCTCCGCGCCCCCGACCGTCCACTCGACGGTGCCAGACGATCGCTGCGTAGCCGCCGCGCGCGCGAACGACGCCATGTCCGGGCGCGCGCCGAAGGTGTGGAACAGCGGCTGCCAGTGTTCGTCGAACGCACCGGCCGCGAAACCGCCGGTCTGCAGTTCGTCGCGGTCCCAGAACCAACGCGAACGGATGCTGACGGCGACGTCGCCGGCTTCGGGCCGCATCGGCTCGATGCTGCGGCGCATCGTGAGTTCGGGCGGATCGCCGACCGCGTGCACCAGCGGCTTGCCGCTCGCGAGGTGTTCGCGGTCCGCCGGCGTGAGCGGAGGCAATGCCCCTGTCTCGCCGAACAGCGGCGTCACCTCGTCACCACGCAGGATCCACGCCGCCCCGCAACGGTCCCCGACGTGCTGCTGCAGCGTGGCCAACGCGTCGCGATCGACGCCATCGGCGCGCGCGAGTTCGCGCACCAACGCCAGGTCGCCGGCGACCTGGCTGAATCGCGCCGCGATGCCCATGCCCGCCGTCTTGGCCGCGTTGTGCAGCGAGTTCGCGCGTTCCCCACGCATCTGGTCGTTGGTGCGTGTCACGACGAGCCACGCGAACACCAGCAGCGGCACCAGGGCGCACCCGGCGAACAACGCGACGAACCGACGCCCGATGCGCGACGTCAGGCTGCCGAACGCGCGAGTGCGCGAGTCCGTCATTGCGGAGCGCCCGGACCACCGGCGAGCGCGACCACGGGGGCGGCCGCGACGACGCTGCGGCGCTCGTCCCCGGTGTCGTGCGGCGTGAATGCGGCGAGCGCCTGCTCGAGATCGCGGCTGGCCGCGAGCAGCGGTCCCGCCGCCTGCGGCGAGCGGGCGGCGGCCGCCTGCGCCTCGTCGGCGAGAGCGACCTGGGCGCGGCGGATCACGGCGAGGCGTGCCTGGACGCCTTCGATCGCGGCGTTGAGGCAGGCGACCTCCTCTTGCAGGAAGTCCCCGGGCCGCGTGCGCAGCGGCGGCGCCAGCTTGCCGTCGGCGAGCAGACGCAGGTTGCGCTTGTAGCGCACGAGCGGCCCGGCGATCCGGTGGGACAGCTTGATCGCACTGAGCGCGACGATCGCCGCGCAGGCGAGCACCAGCCACCACAGGCGCTCGTGCATGTAGAGCATCACGATCGAGCGTTCCTCGAAGCCGGCCGATTGCGTGGCGCTCCCGAGGTCCCAGACCAGAGGCAGGAAGATCCCGGCCAGGATCGCCAGCAGCACGAAGCCGCCGTAGAGCAACCCGTGCAGGCAGATCGGTCCCTGCAGCTTCCAGTCGACGATGTAGCGACGCCGTGCGAAGTCCCGGTTCATGTCAGTAGTTGGAGGCGGTGCCGAAATAGCCGCCGTTGTTGGCGCGGATCACGTCGTCGAGTCCGACGCTCTCGCCGAGCGACACCGAAGTGCGACCGTCCGGTCCGAGACTGAACAGGTCGTAGTCCGTGTTCAGCGGGAACATGTAGCGGTCACGCCGGCGCGTGCTCTCGGTGTCGACGCCGGTGAACATCACGAAGTCGGGGTTCAAGGCGATGGCGCTCGCGAGCGCTTCGACCTCGACGACGCCGAGGTCGCGCTCGAGCACGTTCGTGATGCCCGTCGCGCGCACCTTGGCCTCGACGTAGTCGACGGTGGTACGCGTAGCGCTGACGAGGCCACCGCCCTGCGGGCGCCGTGGCGGCAACACCCCGGCGCGGCGTCCGATCAGGCCGCCGCCGCCGCCCGGCAACAGGCCGCCGCCGCCGCCCGGCAACAGGCCGCCGCCACCACCACCACCAC